>ENA-ORDA01000002-ORDA01000002.1-marine-metagenome-genome-assembly--contig:-NODE-2-length-277709-cov-11.842072_pt1 | contig 277709 bp, 271 predicted proteins | sample MGYA00237778_ERZ508506 | MGnify/ENA primary metagenome ERZ508506 (study PRJEB26177, sample SAMN06267891) | marine metagenome | isolation source: Monterey Bay, California, USA | place: Pacific...
GTTTTTGAAAAACGCACGCATAACGTTAATCGAGAAAAACTAAGTCATTGATATTAAATTTAAAAATGGTGCCCGGGGGCGGATTTGAACCACCGACACACGGACTAATAGATCTCAGGGACATTAGTCTTAGAGTCAAATACTGATTTGCAATCACTATCTTAAAATACTTGGCAACCAAGTTGAGGCCGCGGGTAGGAATATCATCAAAACACCGTAGATAATTCCAACTCCAACAAAGAGTGGTACTTCTTTAAACGCTTTGGCAGGATCTTCTCGTATCACACCAGCTGCTGTGTATATACCAACACAAACGGGCGGTGTAATCATTCCAATACCTGCAAAAGCTACAAATACAACATAAAGATGCAAAAGGTTTTGATTTAAAGACAAAACAAGGGCGGCAAATACCGGAACTGTTAAGTAAAATACCGGAACGATTTCTATGAAAGTTCCTAAAATCAAACAGATTAAAGCTAAGGCAAACCAAAATACATATATACCAGCTCCCATATCAGTAAAAAAACTGATTATTTTTTGGGGCAATTGGGTATAGGTCAGCACCACGCTGAGAAAGGTTGCTGTAGCAATGATTGAAAAAATCACTGCCGTTATTGCCGCTGTCTCTTTTAAGCATTTCAAAAGGCCTTCAATTGTTAACTCACGATATATTATAAAACCCATAATGACTGCCCAAAGTCCTGCAATTGCCGCTGACTCAGAAGGCGTGAGTAAACCGGCATAAATCCCACCTAAAATGATAATTGGGGTGATTAACGCTGGTAACGCTTTTTTTGCTGCTTCGATTCTTTCCATCCCAGTTGCTTTATCTGTACCTGCTATATCTCTGCATTTGATCAGAACAACCGCGATCATAAAAAGTAATAAAATCAACCCTGGAATAACACCTGCAGCAAAGGTTTGTGAAACGGGAACATTCGTCAGCGCACTAAATAAAATTGCGGCGTTCGAAGGTGGAATAAGGGCCTCTAATAATGCCGCTGATGCAGCCAAAACGACGACGAAAGGCTTCGGGTAACCATGTTCTATCATTTTTGGCATCATAATTGTTCCAACCGCCGTTATAGCCGCCAAAATCGATCCGCAGAACGCAGCAAAGAAGCCCATAGAAATAACCATGGCTATTGCCAGCCCACCGGGCCAATGGCCTACTAGAGAAGTCGCAAAACTGACCAATCTCGTAGCGGCACCACCCCTGAGCATCGCTGTGCCCGCAAACACAAAAAGAGGCACTGCTATTAGTATATGTTTGGTGAGTGCACCGAATGACACTTGAATTAACACTGACCAAGGCAGGCTTAACCCCAAAATTGCTGCTATAGAGCTTCCAATCCCAAAAACTAGGAAAACTGGAACAGAAAAAGATAGCAAAACCAACGCTATTATAAATGCCAAAAGATACATTAATTAGCCTCTGACGCTCGTGGTTTCAGATCGGAAATTGCTTTAAATGTAAGCTCAAGTGCAAAAGAGCCTAAAATTAGGAATCCTATCGGAAAAGACAAATACATCCACCAAATCGGAATATCTAATTCTAATTCCATCATTTGGCCCAGATTATAATATAGAAGGGTGGCATCCAAACCCGCCTTAAAAAATATAATAGAAGCAAACAAAGCAGTTAAATTTATTAGGACTTTCAGTATTTTTGCTTGCTTCAACGATGCAACTGACGAAATGAAATCAACCTGTATATGATTTCCCTCTCTTAAAAGTGGTCCTAAAAGAGGGAAAACCAACCAGCAAACCAATACTGGTGGTAATTCAATTAACCAGTCATAGCCGGTACCTGATAAATAGCGAGTAATGGCACTAGTGCTAAGTGCCACTACCATTATTGCAATAATCGTCATACCCAAGAAGTAAGCAATTTTTGTTAGAATATTGTTGAACTTCGTTAAAATCGACATTGCTTATTTCCGTAACCGCCGCGTTAAAGAAACGGCTTATTGACTTGCAAACTTTTCTGCCTCTAGCAAAACTTCGCTATCGAACATATCTGCCATCGCAGGCATCACTTTATCGGCCATCATCGCGTTAAATTTTGCCTTTTCGGACCCACTCAGAGTAGTTACGATGCCACCGCGATCAACAAATTTGCTCAGTGTATTTTCACCGGCGTCCAAAATTGTATTCGTGGCAAGCTCTCCAACTTCAGCTCCAACTTCCATTACCAAGCCCTGAAGATCTGCTGGCAATGAATCGAACCAGTCTCGGTTGGCCATGATATATGCATCTGCAAAATATTGGTACGGCTTTTGAGCATATTCCAAATATTCCCACCAACTGTATGCTTCGATGCTTCCAGGAGGACTATTAATGGTATCAATCATACCCGTTTGCAAAGCCGTATAAACTTCACCAGTGGGTAATGAAACGGTGTTTGCTTCATAGGCATCCCACATGGGGCGTTCACTTTTCAAGAGAGCTCGGGCCTTAAGCCCCTTCATAACGTCAATTCCTGTTAGCTCACGCGCACTAGAAAAAGTCATTACAGGACCAACCGGATTATACATAACTAGCTTAGAATTACTCTTTTTTGTTAAATCTTCCCAAACCGCTTTGCCTGCTTCAGATTCTTTAAAGAAGGCTCGCTGCTGGTCATATGAAGAAAATAACCCTGGATAAGAAGCAACATTAAAGTTTTTATTAATGGGTGGAAAACTCACCACACCAACAACTCCACCCAACTCTACCGCGCCAGAGGTTATAGCTCCCATAACCTCTCGAATACCGAAAAGTTGTTTTGATGGATAAAATTGAATCGTCAATCGTCCATCCGAGCGTTTTGTCACTTCATCTGCGAAAATCTGTGAGTGAATTGCGCTCTGGTGCTTAGGACTCCAATGTCCGGACATCCTCGCTACAAAATTTTCTGCAAAGGCAGACGAAGTCAACGTTGTCAGAGCTATCGAAGCTAAAACGCCAAATGGCATGAAAGCATATCGAGGACTTTTTCTTTTTGATAAAGCTTTAATCATCTTATGTTCTCCCTTTTTAAAACTATTCTCTCTCTGGAGAAGTTGACAATCATGAGACTATTAGAAATTAGGTTTTAAGGAAGAAAAATATTTCTTATTTCCGTAACGTAAACTGCAAACTCAATGAGTTCGAAATAAACCGAAGTTATGTTCAACAAGTGGTTTAGGCATACTTTGGACAGAAAAAGCGCGCTACTTAGTACAAGTTCCAGCTAATTTTCTATGCATCTTAGCAGTGCCGAATACTACCTGATCTTTATTCAATAATAGAAAAATGTTTTCTTAGAATTGTTCTGTCACTCAGCCGTTTCTTCAGTCATCTTCATACCAGTAGACGCAGGCATCGGTACACTAGAAGCCACCTCGATCTGAAGTTTGCGCTCTCGATACACAGTATAGACTCCACCAAATAGAATAAGAAGCATTCCAATCCAGGAAAGCGTATCTGGCCATTCATTCCATATGAAAATACCCCACAGAACGCTAACTGGTATTGCCACATATTCAAACGGCGCAATAAGAGATGCTTCAGCGTTTCTATATGCATAGGATGATGCAAAAGAGAGAAATAGCACTGCGAAGGCACACACAATAAAGAAAGCGCATTCTAAAAACGTCGGAAAAACTGTTTGCCTAAGCAAAAAATCTACTGATTGATTACCAGACTCCTCCCAATTTCCAGTTAAATTGTAAGCAAGAAGCGGTAACGCAGAAACCAGATAACATAAGTGCTGTATAGTTATAAGACCTGGTAGATCTCCCACCCCTTTCAATCGACGCGTAACAACTTGGAATATCGCGTAACTTACTGCAGAACCAAGCGCCAAAAGCATTTCCAATTTAAAAAAGCTTGTCCCTGGTCTCATAATTAGTGCAACGCCCAATAAAGCCAACACGACAGCAGTGATACGATGGGAACCAATCTTCTCTTTTAAAAAAACAGCGGATAACGCAGTAATTAGTAACGGTGATAGAAAGAAAATCGATACTACTGTTGAAATAGGCAAACTTGATAGTGCCAAAAAGTAAAGATACATGGCTGCAACCAAACACATTCCGCGCAAAACAAATAACAAGATTGTCCTTGAATCCAATGCTAAGATGGAGCGTAATCCATTTGTGAAGACCACCAAGATGGCGAGAGATATAACAGCTCGCATTGCCACAATTTCGGCTAAAGGCAGACGCTGACTCATTACTTTAATAAGCGCGTCGTTTAATGGAATAAATGACATGCCTAAAACTAGAAGCAGTATTGCTTTCAACGCATGTTCCTGTTGATTAGCTGCTTGTTGCAATTTGAATTATCCTAGAAAATAAGTTCAGATATTAATGTGAACTCTTAACTATAGAACACTTTGCCATATGCGACTGCTAGATGCGTCGCAATTCAATCAGGCAAGAAACTATGTTCTCCCAATAGGGTTAAGACACAGTGTTTAAGCCCGAAATCTAGCCCAACAAACACGCAAAAAAGTGTGTGTTTGGTGTGTTTTTGAAATACACACGCATAGCGTTAGTATCGGAAAAATAAGCCATTGATATCGTTTTGAAAGATGGTGCCCGGGGGCGGATTTGAACCACCGACACGAGGATTTTCAGTCCACTGCTCTACCCCTGAGCTACCCGGGCACTGAAGCGCCTGAGCCTTCAGTGCGGCGGTTTTAGGACCTGTAGCACAAACTGTCCAGAGCTATTGCTATAAATTCTTGTTTCTAGATCAAATTTCTACCGCAATCCGATCAAATCAATCAAACGGCCCCGCGCCGAGGGTAAGCGATCAATCCCCAAATTCGCGCATACATGGCCCGCCAGAAAATACTCGGTCACGCGCAAGCCCGAAACAATCTCTTTATCCTCGAAAGCAGATGCGCCTAACATGACGGGCGGCAAGGGCAATAAGCGCTGCGCCCAAGCGCCAGCCCCTTCGGCAGAGACTGCTCGCCCTGTTTTTGGCGAAACATAGATTAAATTGTCGCGCGCACCCGTGGCCGCACAGCGGCTAAGATCCAACCCATAGCCAAGACTGTCCAATAACAACATTTCCCACTGAAGATAGGCAAGCGGCCAAACATTGCCCTGCCCTAAAAGATCTAGCAATTGCTCGCTGCGCTGATAAAGCTCTGGCATGGCTTCACGCTCCGGCATCAAGCGCGACAGCAGTGTTGTAACCGCATTCAAGCCCGCCAAAGCCAATCGATCGCTTAGCGCCGCGGCGCTGCGGCTGCGTACAGGCTCGATTGTGAACTTTCCCAAATGCGCCTCTAACCTGGCTCGCCAATGAATATCAACTTGCGAACCCGGCTGCAAAACCGCGGCCATTTTGCGCGCCCGCCCGCCCGGCACAACCCCCAGATGCCGCCCTTGGCTGGGCGTTAGAACATCTACAATGACAGAGGTTTCACCATGCAAACGGCGGCTTAAAACGATTCCCGTATCGCGCCATTCCATTTTGTTACCCTATCTCACCAACGCCCCTTGGCGAAAGCTTACCATAGCGATCTGCGTTTTACACATAGTCATCTAAAAAATGCCGGCCCGCACGGTCTTCAAGTTCGATCACCCAAAGATCCGGATCAAATCCCAATTGTCGTTGCAGCGTTGTATCAATTTGTTCTTCTGTGCCTTGTTCAAGCTGTTGCCAGACACGATCGCCAGTTTGCAGGTCGAACCCGCGCTGAAACAGGCGGGCCTGACCGTCTAATGTTGCCAGTTTGACAAGCACCGCGCCAGCGGTATCATCCCCATGCGCCAATATATAGGCTGGGATGTTTTCAAGCGCCAGACGCCGCAGATAGGCTTGCACCCAAAAGGCAGCGGTCAGCCGCGTCATCCATTTCCATCCCTAAAATCTAAGCCCATTTCACTGTAGCGTGCCGCATCTTCCAGCCATTTCTGCCGCACTTTCACTTTGCAAAATAGATGGACGCGACGCTCTAAAAAGCCTTCCAGCTCTTCGCGCGCCGCTTTTGATACGGCCTTGATTGTTTCGCCCTTATTGCCGAGCAAAATACCCTTATGCCCATCACGCACCACATAAATCACCTGATCTACGCGGGCGCTGCCATCGGGGCGCTCTTCCCAGCTTTCTGTTTCAACCGTCAGCTGATAGGGCAATTCCTGATGCAATCTCAGCGTCAATTTCTCACGCGTCATTTCAGCCGCAATCATCCGCAGCGGCAAATCAGCGATCTGATCTTCCGGATAGAGCCATGGGCCTTCGGGCAGCTCTTGCCCCAGCCAAGCCCGCAAATCTGGCACACCATGCCCGCGCTCGGCAGAAATCATAAAGGTTTTCTCAAAAGCAAAAGCCGCATTCAACTGCTGCGTCAAAGCCAGAAGCGCATCTGATTTAACCCGATCAATTTTATTGATTGCCAGAATAACACGGCGACCCTCTAGCTCTTTAAGCTGGTCTATAATGCTCTGAACACCAGAGCTGATGCCGCGATGCGCTTCCACCAGAAGCACAACAATATCTGCATCCATCGCGCCGCCCCAAGCCGCCGCCACCATCGCCCGATCAAGACGCCGCCGTGGTTTGAAAAGCCCCGGCGTGTCCACGAATACCAATTGCGCGGCTCCTTCCATGCAAATCCCGCGAATACGCGCGCGTGTTGTTTGCACTTTATGCGTAACAATCGATACTTTCGCACCAACCATTCTGTTCAAAAGCGTCGATTTCCCAGCATTGGGTTCGCCAATCAGCGCAATAAAGCCTGCCTGGGTCATGTGTCCGCCTCCATTGTGTCTAAAAGAGCTTGCGCCGCCGCTTGTTCTGCAGCGCGTTTGGTGCCGGCTTTGGCCCGCGCTGACGGGCCATCGGAAAGTTGGGCCTCGATTTCAAAGACTGGCGCATGATCCGGTCCGTCACGCCGCTTGGTGAGATAGGTTGGAGGTGGCAATCCGCGGGCCTGTGCCCATTCCTGCAGCGCGGTTTTGGCATCGCGGGTATTCTGCCCATCAACGGTTTGCAAACTGCGGTGCCAGAGGCGCAACACAAGCGCCTGCGCCGCCTCCATGCCACCATCAAGATAAGCCGCCGCAATCACGGCTTCCATCGCATCCCCCAGTAAGGTTTGCTTGCGACGCCCCCCTGTCATCATTTCTGATCGACCCAGTTTTAACACCGCTCCCAGATCAATATCGCGCGCGATTTCGGCGCAGGTTTCTTTGCGCACCAGCGCGTTATACCGCAAAGCCAAAATACCCTCAGACGCCTCTGGATCCTGCGCCAACAAAGCTTGCGCGATCACCAACCCAAGCACGCGATCACCCAAAAACTCTAAACGCTGATAATCCCGGCGGGTACTTGTGCCTTTTGAGGCATGCGTGACGGCTTCAATCAAACCAGACGGCTGTTTAAACCGATAGCCCAGCCGAGTTTGAAAAAGCGCCAGATCACTAGCGATTTTCACTGAACCGCCTTAAAAAACCGATCTGAACGCCAGGTCCAAAAATACAACATTGAGCGCCCAGCCGAGGAGAACATGATGCGATCGGCGCGCCCGATTAAATCCTCATATTTCACGAATCCAACGCCATTGCTTGCTTGGCGTACCCGGCTATCCGTTGAATTGTCCCGATTGTCACCGATGAAGAAATATTCACCTTCTGGCACGGTGAAAATACCCGTATTATCCAATGACTGTTTCCCGATATTCAGCGTGGTATAGGTTACGCCATTGGGAAGCGTTTCTGCAAAACGTTGCTTTTCACAAATGCCCCCCATTCCAACAGCCCCATTCGCGCAGCGCGGCCGGTTTCCAAACGCACCTTGCGGTTCCATAATTTCTTCAAAAACACCATCTGGCTTTTGCGCAACGGCCTGCCCGTTGATCACCAATTGGCCGTTTTTCATCTGCACTTTATCACCGGGCATTCCGATCAAACGTTTGATGTAATCGCGCCCCGAAACCGGATGGCGAAACACCACCACATCGCCTTGTTGGGGCGTGCCTCCAAACAAGCGCTTATTGTCGTTTCGGGTGAACCCGCACAGATCCTTTGCATCGACATTCAATCCCAAACGCGGAATGATCAGGCTGGGACAAGATGCGTAGGAATAGCCGTAGGCCATTTTATTCACAAACAGAAAATCACCGATCAACAGCGTTTCTTTCATCGACCCTGATGGGATCCAAAATGGCTGAAAAAATAAAGACCGAAACACCCCTGCAAGCAGCAAAGCATAAACAATTGTTTTTATCGTTTCAAAGATAGAAGCCAGCGGTGATTGGGCTTCAGTGGCCATGACGTTCTCCTGCATCCAGATTTGGGCTTAAATGGGCCTTTGCCGCATGCGTGTCAAGGCAAGAGGCGGGCCTCAATGACCACGAAAGCTTGTGCCCAAGGATGATCATCGGTCAGGGTCACATGCACCACGGCGTGATGCCCCTCGGGAGTGAGGCTGTTTAACCGTTCTAGCGCCCAGCCAGATAAGGCCATCACCGGTTGGCCCGTTTTCAAATTGCTGACGGCCATATCCTTCCAGCTAATGCCCATACGCAAGCCTGTGCCCAGCGCTTTTGAGCAGGCTTCTTTTGCGGCCCACCGCTTGGCATAGGTGCCTGCTTCATCTTTGCGGCGCTTTGCCTTGGCCTGTTCGGTATCTGTAAAGACGCGGTTGCGAAAACGGTCTCCGTGGCGTTCAAGAACCCCTGCGATACGCTCAATATTCGCAAGATCTGTTCCGATCCCCAAAATCATGCGGGCGTACGGGCCGCATCCATCAGGCGGCGCATTTCTTCAATTGCTGGTGCAAGCCCGCGAAAAATTGCCTCACCGATCAGGAAATGGCCGATATTTAACTCTATCACTTCGGGAAAGGCTGCCACAGGTTGTACAGTATCATAGGTCAGACCATGACCCGCATGCACTTCTAAACCAAGACTATGGGCAAAACTGGCCATTTCGCCCAACCGCACTAACTCTGCATCGCGTTCCGCAAAGCGCCCCTCTGCGTGCAAATCGCAATACGCCCCCGTATGCAATTCGATCACTTGCGCCCCGATGCGGTTTGCGGCTTCGATCTGCTGCTGGTCCGCGGCAATAAAAATAGAGACACGGCATCCGGCTTCGCGCAATGGCGCAATATAATGCGCAAGTTGGTTTTCTTCGCGCGCGACCTCTAGGCCACCTTCTGTGGTGCGTTCCTCGCGCTTTTCGGGCACCAAACAAATAGCATGCGGCTTATGACGCAGCGCAATTTCTTGCATTTCAGCGGTTGCCGCCATTTCAAAATTTAGCGGCACGCGCAGAATATCCATCAATCCATCAATATCCGCATCAGAGATATGCCGGCGATCCTCTCGAAGATGCGCCGTAATACCATCCGCCCCTGCCTCTTGCGCCAATTGCGCCGCCTTCAGCGGATCCGGATAGGCGCCGCCCCGCGCATTGCGCACGGTTGCAACATGATCGATATTCACACCCAGCCGCAGCTGTCCTACAGGCTTCATGCCGCTCTCCTTCGCTCTATATAGCGTAAACTAGTGCGGACGATGCGTTTCGTCATCAGATTTCAAAGCTTTTTTTCGAAGCGCAATTAATTTTTCACGCAAGGCACCTTTTCGGCGCTTTTGATAGGCCCGAATGATCGGCACACTGAGATAATATCCAACCGCCCCGGTCACAACGCCCGGAAAAATACCACCCACCATATAGGGAAAGAAAATTTCGTTATAAAAGGTCATGAGATTGGTCCAATCAACCTCTTCCCCAGAATAGCCTGCTAATAAATTATCTCTTAGATCGCGCCAGGCATCTAAAAACTTACCCCCAAATGAGCGGGTGCTTTCCACATTTTCCGTTCTATGACCCAAGATAAAATGACCGGTCTGCAAGGACACAAGCCCAATCGGGATATAGGTCAGCGGATTGCCGAAAAACGTCGCAAGCAACGCAGCCAGAGCGTTGCCATTAAACACGCGCGCCAGAAGAATGGCGGCAACAAAATGCAAACCGTAAAACGGAGTGAATGTTGTAAAAACGCCAACCCAAATGCCGCGCGCAATGCGCTCGGGCGTATCGGGCAAGCGCCGGACCCGATGTTTCACGTATTGAAACGCCCGCGACCAGCCACCTTTGGGCCAAAGCAAGTCGCGCATGATGTTTATCACCGCTCGCCGGTCACGTCGTTTAAATACCACAGGGCACCTCTGATTCTTCTTAGCTTTCGTTTACGCCGCGATGCGCAGCGCGTAAACGACGAACTGAGGCCACTTCACCTTCTGCCTGCAAAACCGTGCTGACCGCATGAAGCTGTTCGATATCGCGCAGATCCACATCAATATTCAGGCGATAAAAATCAGGGTTTCGATCGATAAACTCAAGATCCGAAATATTTGCCCTCTGTTCCCCAATCAATGTACAGACGCGCCCCAAAACGCCCGCATCATTGCCCAGCGTCATCTGCAGTGTCACCGGATAAACAGCCGCGTGCTGCCCGGAATGCCAATGCAAATCCAGCCATAATTCCGGCAAATCTTCGTAATCCACCAACATTTGGCAATCAATTGAATGCACTGCAACCCCATGCCCATGCGCCGCAATCCCAACAATCCGCTCACCCGGCAAGGCCTGACAACAAGGCGACCGGTTGAAGGATTGCCCCGGCGATAGGCCGATCACCGCGCGGCGCATATCAACATCAACAGCTTCTTTTCCACCCAGCTTAGGATAAACGCTGCGCACCACATCGCGGGCGCTAAATTCAGCGCTTCCCATGCGTGCCAATAACTCATCAAGATCGCCGACACCCATTTTCTTGGCTGCTGTTTCAAGTACTTTATCCGTGGCGCGTTTGCCCACATGCTCAAAAGCCGCGCGCGCCAATTCCTGGCCCATCACGATGAATTTTTTACGATCTGCCTCTCTGAGGGCGCGTCGAATAGCGGTTTTGGCCTTTCCAGTCTCGGCCATTTGCAACCAAGTGGGTTGCGGATTTTGACCCTGCGCGGTGATGACCTCAATCGATTGGCCATTGCGCAGACGGGTCCATAGGGGCACGCGCAGCCCGTCGACTTTCGCCCCCACGCAAGCATTGCCAATCCGCGTATGAATGGCATAAGCAAAATCAATCGGCGTTGCGCCTTTCGGAAGCTTGATCACATCGCCCTTTGGCGAAAAGCAAAACACTTTATCCGAATACATCTCGAGCTTCACGGCCTCAAGAAAATCAAAATGGTCATGATCGGAATCAAACTGCGCGATCAGCGAGTTAATCCATTGAAAGGGATCCACGGTGAATGGGTTTTCACTGCGCACGCCATCCCGATAAGACCAATGGGCCGCCACGCCGCTTTCCGCAACATCATGCATTTGCTGGGTGCGGATTTGCACTTCAACGCGCTTACCGTCTCGGCCGGAAACGGTGGTATGAATCGACCGATACCCATTGGATTTTGGTTGGCTAATATAATCTTTAAATCGACCCGGCACGGCCCGCCAGCGTTGATGGATAACTCCCAGCACGCGATAACAATCGGCTTCACTCTGGGTGAGGATCCGGAACCCATAAATATCTGATAGCCGCGAAAAGGCTAAATCCTTTTCCTGCATTTTACGCCAGATCGAATAGGGCTTTTTGGCCCGCCCGAACACTTGCGTCGAGATATTGGCCTTGTCCAATTCATGGTTCATATCGCCGGTAATGCGCAGAACCACATCGCCCGTTTCTTTTTGCAATTTGATAAAACGGCGCATGATGGACGAGCGCCCTTTGGCATTCAACACCTTAAAAGATAGGTCTTCCAAATCTTCGCGGATCGATTGCATGCCCATCCGGCCCGCAAGGGGTGCAAAAATATCCATGGTTTCACGGGCTTTTTGAACTTGTTTTGCCGGGCGCATCGCGCGGATGGTGCGCATATTGTGAAGCCGGTCCGCCAGCTTGACCAAAATGACCCGCATATCCTGCGCAATCGCCATCAACAGCTTGCGGATATTCTCGGCTTCTTTGGTTTCAGTGGAACTGAGCTGCATATTGGTTAACTTGGTGACCCCATCCACCAATTTGGCGACTTCTGGGGTAAAGCGATCTGAAATATCCTGAAGCGTTGAGCCGGTATCTTCAACCGTATCATGCAATAAGGCCGTCACAATCGAGGCATCATCCAACCGTTGGCCGGCCAAAATTTCCGCCACGGCGACGGGATGCGTAAAATACGGCTCGCCAGATTTACGCAATTGCCCTTCATGCTTCATCCGCCCATACGCATAGGCTTGCATGATCAGCTTTGAATTTGATTTCGGATTGTATTGAGCAACCTGTTCAGCAAGACCTTCAGCAGACAGCATATGCGCATAAACCCTTAAGGCAGATTACCCTTGGCCTTGAGCGGCCATCAATGCACGAAGCAGTTTTTCTTCTGACATATCATCATCCGCAGGCTGATCCGCTTCACCGCCCATCAACAGGGCCATTGCGTCTTCTTCGGGCTCATCCACTTCGATTTGCGTTTGGTTTGATTCGATCAGACGTTCCTGCAACGCGCCGGAGGATTGCGTTTCATCCGCAATCTCACGCAAAGACACCACGGGGTTTTTATCGTTATCGCGATCGACCGTAATCGGTGATCCTGAAGAGATCTCGCGCGCCCGGTGAGCTGCCAGCATCACAAGGTCAAACCGATTAGGAACTTTATCGACGCAATCTTCTACGGTAACCCGGGCCATTCTCTACTCCGCCTCACTTTGATCAGAAAGCGCTTCCTTACGCCCAGATGCCCCAAATTACAAGAGCCAATCAAAGAGCGCGCAATTCCGCGCGCAAAGCCTTTGGCAATGCCTCAAACATCTGCGCGACGCTCAATCCCAACACTGGATGACACCACTCTGGTGCAATCTCCATCAGCGGGCCCAGAACGAAGGCCCGCTCATGCAGGCGTGGATGCGGTAAAATCAAAGTACCAGGCGCTTCATTTCGTTGTTGCGCGGCGTCTAAGTGATACCAACGTCGAAATTCAGCCGTATCCGGCACAACGGCATCCGCGCAAAATAACAGATCCAAATCCAAACAGCGCGCGCCCCAACGTTTGATCCGGCGGCGCCCAAAATCAGACTCCACTTGATGCAGGGCACTTAGAAGACCCTCCGCAGGTAGGCGTGAACGAATCAGGGCTGCAGCGTTTACGAAATCGGGGCCGCTGCCTGCGGGAAAGCTTGCTGTCTGGTAAAATCGACTCACCCGCACAACCTCGATCTGTGGCAGTTGCGAAAGGGACTTTAACGCCGCATTTAATAGCTCAGCTGAGGTCAGGCCTTGCCAAGTTTCATTGCTTCCCAACGCAATCGCGCTATTTACCTCAAATAGGTAGTTTGACCGATCCTTTGGCGTGTTCATTTGACTTGCGAGCCCGTTGAAAATAATTAAATTGTGCGACCGAAACGGCGACTTTGATGCGAAGGCTCACCGATATAAGAGCCGCTGTTTATTTGAAAGGAAATTAAATGTTTTACAAGGACGAACGGCTGGCGCTGTTCATTGATGGATCCAATCTATACGCGGCAGCCAAATCGCTTGGCTTTGACATAGATTATAAACTATTGCGCACAGAATTTATGCGCCGTGGCAAATTGCTGCGCGCATTTTATTACACGGCATTGCTTGATAATGAAGAATATTCGCCAATTCGTCCGTTGGTCGACTGGCTGAATTACAACGGCTTTACCATGATCACAAAAGCCGCGAAAGAGTTCACCGATAGCCAAGGCAGGCGCAAGGTCAAGGGCAATATGGATATCGAATTGACCGTGAATGCAATGGAACTTGCACCGCATGTCGATCACATCGTTTTGTTTTCGGGGGATGGGGATTTTCGGCCCTTGGTTGAAAGCCTGCAGCGCCAAGGGGTACGAGTATCCGTTGTGTCGACGGTTCGCAGCCAACCTCCAATGATTGCCGATGAACTTCGCCGCCAGGCGGATAACTTTATCGAGCTGGAAGGTCTCAGGGATGTGGTGGGTCGGCCTGTGCGCGAAGACGATGGCACAGACGAAATTTATACGCCCGAATAACGCTTATCTCTGGGCATTTGGATCAATCGGGCCGCGCCAGCGGTCCACCACCTGCGCCAATTCCAACGTCGACACAGGTTTTGTCAACTGCGCGTCAACCCCTTGCAAGACCGTCGCAGTGGCTGACGCGCTGCGGCCTACAGCAATCAACGCTGTTTGAGGTCCGTGACCCGCCGATTGAAGCGCGCGTATCTCAGTGATCACACTCTGGCTACTCGCCTCGATAAGCACAGCGTCAATGAGGATCAGATCAAAGGTTTTATCGCGCAATACCAGCAAAGCATCTTGAAAACGTGAGGCTTCGGCAACCACGCAGCCCAGTTTTTCAAGCTGATGTTTCAAAATCAGTCTGCTCACCTCATTTTGATCGATCAATAAAATATGTGCTTGTGCCGGCCCCTGAATTGGGCCGATAGGTTTGATGCTCTGTAACCCTGCCTGGGTGCGAGACAGCTGCGCCGCATGTATCTCAGATAAGGCGCGCCAAACCTCTGAGGGCAACATGGGACGGCGCGCAAGAACGCGACGCCCTGAAAATATCTTTTTAAAATCAGGATGTGCGCGGGAGGCAAACGTTACCACAGGCAGATCTGGATCATGCATAGATATATCACGAAACAACTGATCTTTTTGCAAATCCCCCAACCCAGAATTTGCAATCACAATAAAAGCCTGTGACGCGCTAGTTTTAAGAAATTCGAGCAACGCGCCCGGCTGGTCAAAACTGTGCCAAATGGCGCCTGTTGCCCGCACATAGCGCTCGAATGCCCTTGGCGGTTTCCCCGGTTGGTGCAAACAAAGCACCTGTTCAGACTTCAAGCACGGAATATTCACTGACCCTTCCGGATTCACCATCGGCAACAAAATTTCAAACGTCGCTCCACTGCCCTTCATGCTATCAACTTTTATCGTACCGCTCATTTTACTGACCAGCTGGTAGACGACAGACAGCCCCAACCCGGTTCCGCCAAAATCCAACCCTGCGCCGCTTTCCAGTTGCAGAAACGGCTCAAAAATATCTTGATGATTTTTCACATCAATCCCAATGCCATTATCCGATACAGCAATTAGTAAGCGATCCTTTTCATCCCGGGTTAAACATAACGAAACCGCCCCGGTCTTGCCCGGTACGCTCGCTGTGGAAAATTTGACCGCATTGGTGAGTAAATTCAGGATAATTTGCCGTAAGCGGCCAGGATCAACGTCAATTCTCTGGGGCAATTGAGGATCAAAACTCAATGAAAACTCAACGTTTCGAGATTGCGCAAAGGGCAGTATTCCTTCAACAATATTTTCAAAGAGCTCTAAAAGAGCCGTTGGTTCAGGATGTAACGCAACCCGGCCCGCCTCAACTTTTGAACTGTCTAAAATTTCATCAACTAGCCGCAACAACACCGCAGAGCTATCACGCATAACTTTGATCAACCGCGCTTGCTCATGATCAAGTTGTTTCGCTTCAAACAACTCTAAGACGCCCATGATCCCATTCATTGGGGTGCGGATTTCATGGCTCATATTTGCAAGAAACCTCGTTTTGGCAATATTCGCGGCGGAAGCCTTCTTATTAGCCTGATAAAGATATCGGCTGTAGGATTTACTAATCGTTCCGACCGCAGAATATTGAATAATCAAAATAATAAAAACGGACAACACCGCCAATAGGTCCACATAGCGCAGGGCCAAAGGGTCAGACACGACCATTATGCCCAGAAGATCATCTTCCAGCCCCCAGCGGGTGATCCAAGCCATTATGCTGATCAGAACAAAAAATATTATATAAGCGCGTTCTTTCTTTACCGAAAAAACTAAGAATGCCCCACCGGCAAAGCCTGTGTAGAGAATGGCAGCGCAACTGTTCTTACTCACGAGTAAAATCCCAATCGTGACCGCAACCCAAGTACACCCCACCCAGAGCAAACGCACCAAGAGATGAAAGCGCGTGTTCAAAAAAACAACGGCAATGAGCGATGCAAGTATCGTGATTGCCGCGGGAATAAAAAAACTTAATTGCTGCAAAAAAAGCCCATTGCAGCCCACATGATCGATAACACCAAGGTGACCCAAGCGGATATTCGAATAATTTCAAACCGCCTTGCCTGGGTTAATTCTTCTATCTTCACATCAATTTCTAGGGCGTGCGCCATTTTAAATACTCAAAGTCAAAAAATTCTTTTAAAAATAATATCAGCCCGTATATCACAGTTGAAAAAACATGCAAAATCTTCGGCCATCGACCTAGCCAATGAAATTAAATATTTACCCTGCGCCTTGGCTTAATTAATCTATGCCTAACAATAAAAAATTTTCTCTGGAAAAGGGGTGTAACGATAATGCCGTTAAAGGATCTAACTTTATATCTTGCGGCACCGCGCGGGTTTTGTGCCGGCGTGGATCGGGCAATTCAAATTGTTGAGCTTGCTTTGGGAAAATGGGGGGCACCAGTCTATGTGCGCCACGAAATCGTGCACAATAAATTTGTGGTCGATGGATTGCGCGAAAAAGGCGCCATTTTTGTAGAAGAATTAGATGAGTGCCCGGATGATCGACCGGTTATTTTTTCCGCCCATGGCGTGCCAAAGGCAGTGCCAGCAGAGGCTGCAAAGCGTGAAATGATCTATGTCGATGCCACCTGCCCTTTGGTGAGTAAAGTGCATATTGAGGCCGAGCGTCATCACGCGGCAGGGCTACAGATGGTAATGATCGGCCATGAAGGACATCCCGAAACAGTGGGTACGATGGGCCAATTGCCGACGGGAGATGTTCTTTTGGTGGAAACCTCCGAAGATGTGGCAAAGCTAAACATACGCGATCCTGAAAAATTGGCGTTTGTGACGCAAACAACGCTGTCGATTGATGATACCGCGGATATTGTGGCTGCCCTTAAACTGCGCTTCCCGAATATTGTAGGGCCGCATAAAGAAGATATTTGCTATGCAACAACCAATCGGCAAATTGCGGTCAAAGAAATCGCGCCTTTGGTGGATGCATTACTGGTGGTCGGGGCTCCCAATTCTTCCAATTCAAAACGTTTGGTGGAAGTGGCGTCAAAGGCTGGCTGTTCTTACGCACAGCTCGTTCAGCGCGACACCGAGATTGACTGGCGTGCTTTGGAGGGCATTCAATCGGTGGGGCTTACGGCGGGGGCATCTGCACCTGAGGTTTTGGTCAATGAAATCATCGAAGCATTTCGCGCGCGCTATAAGGTGACGATTGAGCATGTGGAAACCGCGCAAGAAAACGTAAATTTCAAAGTTCCACGCGTGTTGCGCGAAGCCGCCTTATGAGCGCTATTCAGCCCGCCCAAAATAGGGGGCTTCGAAAAGCTTCACCCTCTCGTTTAAAGCAGATGGCCAAGGCCAAAGCCCGAGATCCTCACAAATGGTAAACATCCCACGCTCCGCGTTGGTTTTGGGTCTGGCCGGCGTACTGCCATTTTTCTGGGGCGTGGCAACGCTTTATTCTGATGCCTTAAGCCTTTGGACCCTGCGCACAATTGGTCCGCGGTTCAACGGCCCCTATGTGCAAGTTTATTACGGGGCAATTATCTTGTCATTCATGTCTGGCGTACTTTGGGGCTTCGCGACGAAAACCTCCGGCCGACAGGCCACAATTGGCTATATATTATCTGTTTTACCCGCCTTGTGGGCGTTTTTTATGACTGGGAACGGCCCGACCTCGGCCTCAATACACCTAATGACCGGATTTGCTGGCCTGCTGCTTTTGGATTGGTTTTTTTGGGCTCAATCTTTGGCACCGCCATGGTGGATGCGCTTACGGGTATTGCTGACGGCTTTGGTGCTTGGCTGTTTAGGCTTAGGGGGTTTGTAATGGCAGCCGATCAGGAAACCATCGCTGTTTATGATGGCAAAATGCAAGATTACGCCGCGTTGAAACCGGATCCGCAGCAGAATAAAGCAATGCGTGATTTTTCAGCTCAACTCGCTCCCGGAGCAAAGGTTTTGGATTATGGTTGCGGGCCTGGCGCCTTTGCCCGCGCCTTTGCAGATCAGGGCTTTCAAGTAGAGGCTTTTGATGCTTCAAAAGAGATGGTCGCACTGACCCAAGCCGATCAGCGAATAAAGACATGGCAAGCGAGTTTTGAAAAGTTTCGAGCGCGGCATCGCTATGATGGGGTTTGGGCCAGTTTCTCTTTATTGCACGCCCCGCGTGAACAAATGCCAAATTTGTTAATGGCCATTCAATGCGCGCTTAAACCCAGCGGCTGTTTTACACTGGCCTTGAAACTGGGTAGCGGATCGCAGCGCGATAGCCTAGGGCGGCTCTATACCTATTATAGCCTGCCAGAGTTGCGCGGCTTGCTGACAAAGGCGAAATTTGACTGGCTGAGTCATATTGAAGGCAGAAGTATTGGGCTGGATGGCACCCAATCAGATTGGGCAATCATTCATACGCGGATCCGGAATGGCTGACTTATTTGCCTATACAGATGGCGCCTGTTCGGGCAATCCAGGCCCCGGTGGATGGGGTGTCTTGTTGCAAGCGAGCCAAGCCGGTAATATCGTTAAAGAGCGCGAATTAAGCGGCGGCGATGGTGCAACGACCAACAATCAAATGGAGCTGATGGCCGCGATCATGGCGCTTGAAACGCTGGATCGCGCAAGCACGTTGACCATCGTGACCGATAGCACCTATGTCAAAAACGGTGTCACCCAATGGATTCATGGCTGGAAGCGCAACGGTTGGCGCACAGCGGCGAAAAAACCGGTCAAAAATGTAGAGCTATGGCAACGGCTTGATCTGGCGCAAAGCCGCCATCAGGTGACATGGGAATGGGTCAAGGGCCATGCAGAGCATCCGGAAAATGAACGGGCGGATGAATTGGCCCGCGCTGGTATGGCCCCTTTTAAAATATGAGCAAACCTATCGTGCAAAAGGTTTGCCCTATTGTTTCACGATGCTCAAATGCGACGCCAGAAATCTTAATGTTTCGGCATCTGCTGGCCGGTATACAGCTGGTCAAAGGCACCGTTGAGCCTTCAGAAAATCCAGCAGATGCAGCGCGGCGCGAACTCTTTTAAGAAAGTGGTCTCGTCTCAAAACAGCCATTATTTTTCATTGGAAAAAACACCCGAATGGTTTGCGGATAAATTTGGTATTTTAATCACCTCGATCTGCTTTGCACACGAAATCAATGGATCCATTTCGCCCCAGATGATGGGGGCATCAAGCTGCAATTTTTTTGGCATGCCCTGCTGGCGCCACCGCCGCCAGACTGCGGCGCTTTATATGCGCACGTGTTAAATTATGCGCGCCCACTGCTCCTTAAGCAGCTAGAGCTTTAACGGCGTTTACGGCGAAAAACCGCGTCACTCCAGTTTCGGATGTGCCGCGTCATGCGCTTCGACAGCCTTTCCAGATTGAGGGCAGGCTTTGGCACTGGTTCATGCTTTTGGCGCGCCAGATCACTTGGATCAGCCGGCCTGAACATTCGAAGCGCATTCTTACCCTGTAACAGGCGAAAATGCTCAAACATAACAACTCATAATTTAAAAGGGGATCTGGCCTCTTAAAGGCACATTAAGCGGAGCGTTATCACCAACAAGCAGGGTAAAAAGCATCCAAGCCGGCTAACTCTCTCGAACATCGTATGATCATGGCGCTCTCTCCATAGGAAGTTGAGCCTAACTATAAAGATCACCGCTGAAATTACAAGTATAAGTAATAAATAAATATATATTTCTACTTTAGGGTGAAATCAGCAAACTCGCCTGCGCCTTTTTCCGTGGTGAATCGTATCTTATCGCCATTCAATGCGACCTCTTGGCAATTATGCTCGAATGTTTTTCCACCCCAGTATAACACGCGGCAAAAATACCGATCTTCCCAAACCCAAGTGCCCGTAACTTTCATAGCCGCCGCTTTGCCCGTTATTGTTCCGTCTGGCTTCACCTGCAACCTGATCAGCGGGCGCTTTAAATCTTTTCCTTCAATGACAGATAAAAAATGATCACGCTTGGACAATACAACAAATTCGGCCCAGGCGCTGACGGGCAAAAAGATCGCCATGCCAACGCAAGTAAAGATCCCAACAAATAAACCACGCATGCTGTTTACCCTGAAACGATTGTTATGACGGAGACGTATTTCATTGATCCGATGAAGCAAATCACATTTGCGTGTTGCTTGAGGCTAAAGGCCCAAAACATCCAGCATATTATATTCACCTACGGGTTTATTTTGCGCCCATTGCGCAGCTTTCAACGCGCCTTTGGCGAACAGCAAACGGTCAGTGGCCACGTGGCGCAGGGTGATCCGCTCGCCAACCCCCGCAAACAGCACATCATGCTCTCCAACAATATCCCCCCCGCGAATGGCCGCAAACCCGATATGGCCTGTTTGGCGCGCACCGGTGATACCGTCGCGGCCGCTATCGCGCATCTGCGCCAGATCAATGCCACGCCCCTCTGCAGCCGCTTCGCCCAGCATCAGCGCTGTGCCAGAGGGTGCATCAACTTTCTTGTTATGATGGGCTTCAATCACTTCAATATCAAAATCTTCATCTAACGCCGCTGCAACTTTCTTCGTAAGCTGCACCAACAGATTTACCCCCAGAGACATATTGCCCGCCCGCACAATCACCGTTTTTTCGGCGGCTTTTGCCACCGCGGCAAGATCCTCATCGCTCAGCCCCGTGGTTCCAATCACATGGGCGGTTCCGGTTTGAGCAGCTTGCTTTGCAAAGGCCACTGTTGCCGCAGGGCTGGTGAAATCGATAACAACATCGGCATGGGCAAAAACGTTTTCCGCTTTATCCTGCACAATCAAACCTGTTTCAGATTTCTGCATCACGCGTCCCAAATCTTGGCCAACCCATGGATGATCGGGCCGCTCTAAGGCCCCAACCAAGGTAGCTGTTTCGCTGGCATGCACGCTTTCGACCAACATTTGGCCCATACGCCCAGATACTCCGGTTATGGCAACGCCAAGCAGATCTGACATAATACGCTCCTATTTTTCTGACTTTCTTCCTCATAACCTGCCAAAGCTGGCTTGGCAAAGCCCAAGGAAGCGCGTAGAGCAAATCTATGGGAAAGAATAAATTTCATGATGGGCCCGGCCCGTCTCAACGGCAATTGCGCGTCGGTGAATTGATCCGCCGCACTTTGTCAGACATTCTGATACGCGGCGATATTCATGACCCAGACCTCAACAGGATGTCGGTGACTGTCGGGGAGGTCAGTACCTCACCTGATTTGAAAATTGCCACCGTTTATGCCTGCCCATTGGGCGGTAATGGAGGGCCGGAAATGATCGCCCTTTTGGCAAAAAATAAACATGAGATACGCCGTGCAATTTCAAAAAACTTAACGCTAAAATACACGCCGGATCTACGATTTCGATTGGATGAAACCTTTGATCGGATGGATGAAACACGCCGGTTAATGGCTCAAAACACCGTACGTCAAGATCTGGAAGACGAATAGCGTTCCGCTAAATGCAAGCGTGATCCTAGGGCAGGAACCGCTATTCTCAACTGGTGTCCCGAGCATAGCCTGCCGCGGCCCATATCCGATAACCCAGCCGGCTTTGGGTTTGAACATAATGTCTTCGTTGTTTTTACGCGCCCGCGCCGCGATATGAAGCTTCGCTTTATCCATAACACCCGCGGTTTTGCAACGCGCAGATCATCATCCGCCCAAAAGCAAAAAAGGGCCCCTAAAAGGCCCTTTTCAAAACGTATAGACCGCGCCGTAGCTTGGTTCATTTTTCGCCTTGAGCAAATATCAATTCAAAGCGGGGCGCGGCGCATTTGCCCCGTCGCCCGAAGAAATTTCGATCCTGCGCGGTTTCAACGCGTCTGGAATTTCATGCTTCAATTCAATATGCAGCATTCCGTCGGCATGGCTGGCACCATTCACGCGAATATGATCCGCCAAATGGAAACGGCGTTCGAAAGATCGAGTGGCAATACCGCGATGCAAATACCGCCCTTCCGCCTCGGTCTGCGGTTTTTGTGCGGCAATGCTCAGAGTGTTTTCCTTAACATCAACGTTTAAATCCTGATCCGAAAATCCGGCCACGGCCAAAGAGATCCGATAGGTTTCTGCATCGGTTTTCTCGATATTATAAGGAGGGTAGCTTGATTGCGTGGTCTGATTTGAGGCCAGCCGATCCATAAGTGTGGCCATGTGATCAAAGCCAACACTGGCACGATATAGCGGTGTAAAGTCAAAATCTCTCATAGGTTGTCCTTTCTGAAGCAACAACGTGGGGCCCTGTCATTTGTAGACCAGAGCGTTAAAATACAGGCCCTTTGCGGCGCCTGTGATCTTTAAGTGGGACTCTACTTTTGCAGTTTCAAGCCCCCCAGAAGCCAAAAAATAATCCTGACGCTTATGGGCGCGCGTAAAGCCGCGCATACATGCGCGCCAAAGCTGGCTGCAGCGCCGGGCCCAGCGCAACATCCTGACCATTCAACTGTGCTTTGGCGGAAATCAGCGAGACCATGGTGAAACGCCCATCGGGGTATTTGTAAAAAACTGGGGCCCCAGAGGATCCGAATGTAACCTCGCAGGCCAAGACAAGCATGCCAATTTGATCACCGGCTGCGCGGCAATTTTGTTGTATATGCGGCCCGTCAGATTTACCGCGCTGGTAAGAGACCAATGCCAAAGCAGCACCCAAAGCGGGGAACCCATCCACCTTAAACGGCATAGCTGCCCCGACAGGTACAGCCTCTTTCAATTCCAGCAGCGCAATATCGTTACGGATCCGGCGGGTCTCAAAAAATATATCTTCAAACTGGTAATCCGGATGCGTGACCGCCCGCTTGATCGCTGTTGTGAAATAGGCTTTTCCTGCGCGCCACCCAGCCTGAAAGCGCAATTTTTCCGCAGAAAATGCCTGCCCTGTGGCGCTGTCAAAAAGACAATGCGCTGCCGTGACAATGATTTTTTCTGACACCAAAGACGCCGTACAAAACCCGTCACCCTGATCAATTGACAATCGCCCAACCGAGGGCAGAAGGGTCGCGATTTCTTTTTGCGAGAGCAGATGGCTGTCTTCGGCGTGGCTGGGCAGTGCCAGCCCAATGTAGCAGATAAGGCACCACGCCAGCATCCAATAATATGTTGTTAAAAACCAAGAGCGCATGCCCCCATGGCTAAACGATCATCGGATCGTCCGAAAGGACAAATTGCTCAGCGCAGACGTGGAATTCCATCACCATGCGAGGCATAGCCCGCCCGCAACGCCGCCGGTTGCGGCCCCCCGGTCGCCCAATCCAAAAGCTCAACGCTATGCACAACAGGCACGGCGGTTCCAGATCCAATTTGCATCATGCAGCCAATATTACCCGCAGCGATGATATCCGGCTGCAAGGCTTCAAGATTTGCCACTTTGCGCGTTTTCAATTGGCTGGATATCTCTGGTTGCATCAAATTATAGGTGCCCGCCGATCCGCAGCATAAATGCGGATCTGCAGGTTCCAAAACCGTAAAACCAGCCTTTTGTAAAAGCGTTTTGGGGAATGTTTTGATTTGCTGACCATGCTGAAGCGAACAGGCCGCGTGATAGGCCACCTTGATATTTTTTTGCTCTAGGTCGGGCATGTCGAGCTGCATCAAAAGCTCGGATACATCCATCGTCAGCTTTGAAATCTGCGCAGCTTCTTCCGCCAAATCACTGTCGCGGAACATGTGGCCATAATCTTTTACCGTGGTGCCACACCCGCTTGTATTGATCACCACCGCGTCCAAACCGCCATGGTCTATTTCGCTTTGCCAGGCCCGAATATTTTGCGCGGCTGCCGCATGGCTTTCGGTGGTTTTGCCAAGATGATGCGTTAAGGCACCGCAACACCCCTGCCCCTGCGGGATAACAATTTCGCAGCCCAACCTCTGAAGCAGACGAATGGTTGCATCATTTATATCCGTATTCAGCGCGCGTTGTGCGCAGCCGGTCATCAAGACAACGCGTTTCTTGCGCGCGATGCTTGGCACAAAGCTTTGCGGATCATCATTGCGGCTGACAGGAGGGACCTGTTTTGGCGCCATCGCGATCATCGCACGCAGCCGTGGATCGGGCAAAAAACGAGCAATAGGCCGCGCCATTTTCGCCCCCAAAAGGGCAAGCCTAAACCGCGTTGGATAGGGTAAAATTTTCACCAGAGCCCAGCGCAACAAGCGCTCAAAAAGCGGGCGTTTATACTTATCTTCGATATAGGCGCGCGCATGATCAACCAGATGCATATAATGCACCCCGGAGGGGCATGTGCTCATACAAGCCAGGCATGACAGGCAGCGGTCGATATGTTTTACGGTTTTTTGATCCGGCACACGGTTGTTTTCAAGCATGTCCTTGATCAGATAAATGCGCCCGCGCGGACTGTCTAATTCATCGCCCAAGACTTGATAGGTCGGGCATGTAGCAGTGCAAAACCCGCAATGAACACAGGCCCGTAAAACCTCATTTGAGCGTTTAAAATCGGGTTCTAGCAACTGGTCTTCGTTGAAAAAAGTTTGCATATCTCAGTCCATCAAGCCGGTGTTTAAAATCCCGCGCGGATCAAATTTCTGACGAATTTTTTGGCTCAGCACGGCAAGCTGGGGCGCCTCTGGCTGAAACCGGGGAAGCGCACCCTTTTGGCCACGGATGCAGGTCGCGTGACCCCCAAACCCCTGCAAAGCGGGGCGCGGATTGGCACCGGCCTCTAAAACCCCCCAGATCAATCCACCTGACCAATCCAAAAAGCCCTTCTGCAGGCCTGCCGCCTGACATACCGCAGGCGCATCACTTGGCTTGACAGAAATACGCCAAATATCGCCTGGAAGATCGGCCAGCGCCTCAAGATTGCGTACAGAATGCCATAAATCAGCAGAGGCGTCTTTTGGCAGGCGCGATATCTGGGCGCCAAAACGGCCTAACACCTCAGAAAGTTTTTCAGCCCGATACCCAACCGACTTCAAAAAACCTTCAATGCGGATATATGTTTTCTGAGCCATCATGTCATATGCGGCGCCAGACACATCATAGGGGGTGGCCAAAGCGCCAGTCATCGCTTTGACCGCCTGCTGACTATCAAGCCCTTCCAAAACAAAGGTGGTTTCGGTTTCTGAGGCGGGCAGCACTTTAAAGGCCACCTCGCTCAGGACGCCCAAAGTGCCACAGCTGCCAGAAAGTAATTTCACCAAATCATATCCGGTGACGTTCTTCATCACCCGACCGCCATTGCGAATAACCTGACCCTGGCCGTCTACGCATTCGATGCCCAGCAAAAAATCCCGCGCCGCGCCCGTCTGAATACGCCGCGACCCACTGATATTGGCCGCGAACACCCCCCCGATGGTAGAGCTCTTTTGGCCGCCCAGTATTTTGTGATAGCGCATCGGCTCAAACGCCAATCGTTGACCCTGCGCAGCAAGCGTATCTTCAACCTCTTGCAGCGAGGTGCCCGCCCCTGCGACCATGGTCAATGCGCCCGGCTGATAGGCTTTGATTCCCGCCAAACCCGTGGTCTGAAGGGTCGCCCCCGCTTTGGGTGCAATGCCGCGGCTATCGCCGCCAACGATCCGCAAAGGAGCCTCTGCAGCGCGCATAATATCTGAAAGATCAGCTGTGGTTTGCGGCGTCATGATCATGCTTCCAACGTTGGATTATTCAGCAGCAAGCTGCGCCGCGCGATGCGCCTGCGCGCTTTCAAGCGGAAAAACTTTAGCTGCATTGAGCAACCATTTAGGGTCAAAAACATCCTTGAGCCACATTTGTGCCTCTAGGTCCATTGGACCAAATTGAACATTCATCAAATCACGTTTTTCAACACCAACCCCGTGTTCTCCGGTCAAACAGCCACCAACTTCGACGCATAGTTTTAATATCTCAGCGCCAAAGGCTTCGCAGGTTTCCAGATCCCCCGGCTTATTGGCATCATACAAGATCAGCGGGTGCATATTGCCATCACCCGCATGGAAGACATTGCCAACGGCCAGGCCAAATTGTTGACTTAACTCGCTTATGCGGCGCAAAACATAAGGCAATTCGCTCACCGGAATTGTGCCATCCAGGCACATATAATCATTTATCTGCCCCATGGCGCCAAAGGCAGATTTACGCCCCAACCAGATGCGTGCGGCCTCATCCTGATCCCGCGCCTGCCGCAATTCTACCGGATTATGGCGGCTGGCAATCGCCGTGATTTTTTCCAATTGCTCGTCAATTTCCAAAGCGCTGCCTTCGACCTCAACGATCAAAAGCGCTTCGCAATCAGGATAGCCGGCGCCGGAAAACGCATCGGTCGCTTCGATGCAGGGGCGATCCATAAATTCGATCGCTACGGGCAAAACCCCCGCCTGAATAATATCCGACACGCAGGCTCCGGCCACTTCATTACTGTCAAAGCCCATCAAGACCGGTAGCGCTCCTTCTGGCTTGTGCAAAATCCGCAACGTTGCTTCCGTCACCACGCCCAATTGCCCTTCCGAGCCACAAATCACCCCTAAAAGATCCAAACCGGCCGCATCAAGATGCGCTCCACCGATGTCAACAATATCGCCTTGCATGGTGACCATTTTCACCCCCAACAAGTTATTCGATGTGACGCCATATTTCAGACAATGCGCGCCGCCAGAATTCATCGCAATATTACCGGCAATCGCGCAGGCCAACTGGCTGGAAGGGTCCGGGGCATAAAAGAAACCTTGCGCCTCAACCGCGCCGGTCACGCTGAGGTTGGTGCGCCCCGTTTGAACCTTGATAACGCGGTTTTCATAATCGGTTTCAAGCACGTCATTCATCCGCGCCACGCCCAAAATAAGACTGTCTGCGGTCGGCAAGGCCCCGCCGGCCAATGACGTTCCCGCCCCGCGCGGCACAACGGGCACATTCATCTCGTGACATAGCTTTAAAACGGCAGCGACTTCTTGCGTGCTGCGGGGCAAGACCGCAGCCATAGGGGGGCACCGATAGGCCGATAACCCATCGCATTCATAGGCTTTGGTTTCCACAGGATCCGAGATCACAGAATCGCTTGGCAATAGAGCATGCAACCGGCGCACCAATTCAGCTTTGCGCGTCAAAACATCGGGATTTGGCCGGGGCATCTGCATTAAACTCTCCTTATTGGTAAGCTTTTATAACCAATTTTGACTATTTGCAATATGTTTGCTTAAAAAGAAAGCATAATCCGTTCTTCCCCCGCAGGGCTTCTGCTGATGGTTTACGGGGCTGCGTAAAGATGCCAGCACCAGAATAACATTGAGATCCGGTGCTTGCTGCGGCATGCAACAGGTCAGTGGTAAACGCAGAGACACCATAAAAGGGCTATACGCGTTTTCTGCCCTCGCGCAGCCAGGCCAGCACCCCAATTAAAGATACCAAAAACGCCGCCAGCCAGCCCGGAACCAACGAAAACTGGCTCAATTGAACATTTTCGTAAGCCTGTCGGGGCGTAATCCCAAGCCACCCGCGCCCAGCCGCAGCGCGCCCTATATTCACGGCTCTTACGCGCGGCAGACCCTCCTGCAGCCAAAAGACGCCCCCCGAACTTTCTTGTATGATTGGCATCATCAGGCTGGCGGTGCTGAGCGGGTTTTCAAACTCTTTTGGGGTGGCACTGCCAATCGCAAAAGCGCGCGTGAGCGCTCCATCCGACATCTTAAAAAGCCCTGTTTGGGTATTTTTATAAAGGCCTTGAAACTGACCCGGCGCGCGTTCTTCTAAGAGAAGTTTTTGCGAAATTCCAGACGGCGCAACAACCTCAACCGGATCTACTACGGCGTTTAAACTGCGTCGGGTGATCAAAACACCCTCCTCCATTTGCTCTGCACGCAGCGCCTCCTCTTCCAATTCTGGCTCACTCATCAGCCAATGCGCCAAGCGGCGCAGCAATTCTTGTTGCGGCCCTCCCCCTTCGAAATTACGATCCCACAGCCAGGCGTGATCAGAGGCCAATAAGGCCACGCGCCCGGCTTTAAACCGGTTTAATGTCAAAAGTGGCAGGTCTTGGACGCCCTTTAAAATCACATCGCCTTCGAGCGGCAGCAATTCAATCTGGCGCATCCAACGCCCCCAATCGCCAGTCTCTGGTAATTGCGCGGTCACCGGGTGGCGCTGCCCAAATTCGGTTAAAGCCGGCAAAAACCCGTTTTCAATTACCTGCGCGGTGGGTGCTCCGGGAAGAATCGGCTGCAAGGGAGATCGAAACAACGAATTGGCCGAGGCATATTCAGGCCCGGCCGCCACCAAAACAGCGCCGCCATCGCCGACATAGCGCACAATGTTTTGCAAATAGGCCGGTGGCAGGATACCGCGCCGCTTGTAACGATCAAAAATAATCAAATCAAAATCATCAATTTTTTCCAAGAAGAGCTGGCGGGTTGGAAAGGCGATTAAGGATAATTCATCAACCGGCACACCATCTTGTTTTTCCGGCGGGCGCAGAATTGTAAAATGTACCAAATCCACCGAGCTGTCCGATTTCAATAGGTTGCGCCATGTGCGCGTGCCCGGATGCGGCTCGCCCGAGACCAGCAAAACCCGCAATCGCTCGCGCACGCCGTTCACGGACAGCATCGCTGCATTGTTGCTTTCACTGACTTCCCCCGCCAAGGGCTCTACGCGAAATTCAAAAATATTTTCACCGCCATGCAGGGCCGATAATTCCACATCAACTTCGGTTCCGACCGGCAGGTTAAACTGCGTTGGCGGCGCACCATCCACCGAAATGAAAACATCTGCGCGCGGATCGGCCCGGGTTACAGCCCCGCTCTCTTCAATTTTCAACGTCACCGTGACCGGCTCACCCAAAATCGCAAATGCCGGGGCATTTTTAATCTCTAACTTGCGGTCAAACTCATCCTTTTCGCCCGTGAGCAGCAAGTGAAAAGGCGCTGGGAAGGAAAATCCGGGCAGCGGGCGATCATGCACTTGCCCATCAGACAAGGCGATCACCGCAGCGATTTGGCCCGCGGGTTCTTGCGCCAAGGCTTCGCGCAACGCAGCAAACAGCGCAGTGCCCTCTTCTTTGCGATCCTCTATAGAAATTTTACGCACCTCGGCGCCGAATTGGCGTTGAAGCGTCTGCTCTAAAACCGTTTCGGCCGCCTCTAAGCGCGCAATGCGGCCAGCCAAACGGTTCGAAGCCGTTTGATCCTTTAAAAGCAGCACAATATCGGGTTTCAGAATTCGTTCCTCGCGGAGCAATTGCGGGTTTAGCAAAGCCCCGAGCAAAAGCAAAAACGCAGCCATACGCCACGCCCAGCCCCGCAATCCCCGCAGCAAACCAAGCCCAGCCGCCAGCGCGCAGATCACCAACAGGCCAATCCAAACCGGCAGTGGCAATAAAGGATCAAGGAAAACGCTATAGCTCATTGCCCAAGCCGCTCAAGCAATGCAGGAACATGCACCTGGTCGGATTTGTAATTTCCGGTCAACACATGCATCAGCAGATTAATGCCAAAGCGAAACGCGATTTCGCGCTGTCTTTCCCCGATATATCCGCGGCCCACGGGGTATAGGGCGCGCCCCTGCCTATCGACCGCCCAGGCCGCGGCCCAATCATTGCTGCCAATCAATATCGGGGTCACCCCGTCATTGCGCACTTGAAAGGGCAAGCCGCTTTCACCAGCGTCACTCGCCATGCTTTGTGCCACCCAAAGCGGGCCATTTCGAAACCGGCCCGGAAAATCCTGCAATAGATAAAAACTGCGCGTCAGCACATGCCCCTCTGGCACCGGCTCAAGCGCAGGCACATCCAAGATGCGCGCGAGGCGCCGCAACACTTGGTTTTCGCGGCTTTGGCTTGTGATCTGGCCAAGATCGGCATCGCGCGTATCGATAAACAGCACACCGCCCGTTTGCATAAATCCGTTCAATTTATCAGCCGCTTTAGCGCTCAGCGCTGGCTGATCGGGACTGATCAACCAGTATAAAATCGGGAAAAGCGCCAGTTCATCCTCGTCCAAATTCACGCCCCGCGGTTGCCCTGGCTCAACCGATGTGCGCTCTCCCATGCGGCGCGATAGCCCATCCAGGGCTTGAAAAGCCAAAAGATCCAGCTTTGAATCCCCCGTTATGACATGCCCCAACGTCACCGTTGAGCTGGCCGCTGTGACATCACTTGGCAGCCTGTTTTGGGCATGAACGGTGGTTGGATTATGAGCCAAAGTGGCGGTGGCCAAAATCGCCCCCGCGATTATGGTGCGGCCACTCAGCGCCAAACTGGCCAAAACATCCACCGCCAGAGCAATAAGAGCCAAGCTTAAAAACCACCCGCTGAGCTCGCGTGTCTGTTGCGTGACATCCAGTTTTTGTACCCAGTCCGGCCAGATCATGGGCGCCAAATCTGCAGATTTTGGCTCAAGATTGTGAGACGCCAGCTGCCCCTTAAATTCATACAAGCCTGGCGGGCTAAGCGCTCCAAAGCGCCGCTGCTGTAACTGCTCGGCCTCAATTCCTGGCAAGTAATCCGCATCCATTATTTCACCAAAGCCATCCAGAACCTGAACTGGACTCCACACCGTCCCAGCCGCCAACGGCACCTCATCCTGCCAGCCCCGCGCCGCGTTCAGCCGGTTAAGCATATCCAAGAATAAACCACTTAAGGGTAAGTTGCTCCAGTCTGTATTGGCGGTGATATGCCAGAACACGATCTGCCCCGAACCAGCTTCTTTGCGGGTGATCAGTGGCGTTCCGTCTTGCAACCGGGCGAGAACACGCGCGGCCAAATCTGGGCTGGGTTGCGCCAAAACCTGCGCCCTCACACGAATATCAGGGGGCAGGGTCAAACCGGAAAACGGGCCATCAAGCGCAAAGGGCTCAATTGCTTTAGGTTGTTCCCAACTCATTGCGCCGCCAAGCCGACGCCCGCCTTGCCGCAACACGACTGGCAGCAAAGGATCTTCGCGCAAGGCCGCTGGATTTGCAGCCGCCAATCTTGGGCCCGCAAACCGCACCAATGTCCCCCCAGCTTTCACCCAATCCAGCAGCGGTTCAGGATCGGCCAAAGGCAGCATATCGGCCCAAATGATAAGATCAGGATTGGCCAGCAAAACCTGCTCTAACGCCCCAGTGATGAAGGCCACTTTTGGCGCCAACGCCTTTTGAACAAAATGCAGCGGATCTAAAAGGTCCAAGCTTTCGGCGCTTGCCGGCCCGCCAAATAAGGCCACTTCGGCGCGCTTAATTTGATTGCCCAACAAATAAAGCGCCGCCGCATGATCTTGCCCCTCAATCTCAAACCTTTCAAGCCGTGATAAAACTTCTGCTGGCGCTTTAAACTTTACCTCCTGATCTGTTTCGCCAGCGATCAGGTTAAGTGTTTCGCGCAGCAAAACCGTTCTTGTTCCTGCAGGATCGCGGCCAATTCCCAAAATACGTACCGAGCGATTTGATCCATGCGCGCTGCGGCGCAGGCTTAGAGACACCTGCCCTGCCGCGTATTGCAACTCGCCCAGCGTCAAAATTTCAGTCTGTGCAGAGATCAAACGCACCCTGCCTGCCGCGCGCAACCGCTGCAGGATATCTTGACGAGCGCCGTCATAATCTAAACCATCCGAGAGCCAAAGCGTGTCAAATTTTAGGCCTCTTAACGCCTCTAGCTGCGCGTTCACCTGCGTCCATCGCGGGGCATAGGGGCGCGGCTGTAGCGTTTCGATTTCTTGCACCACCGCTTGCGCGCTTTGAAATGCAATCGGGTTTGGAGCGGTTGCCAGAATCACGCCAACCCGTTGCCCCGCCCGCGCAGCTTTGCGCAAATCGGCCTTTAACATATCCCGTTGAAACTGGAACTCAGGTGCTGCGGCCCATGCGCCATCCACCACGATCAAAAGGTCTGGGCCGCGATCAAGCTGCGTTTGCGGGTTGAGAATCGGGCCTGCAAACCCAATCAAAACCGCCGCAATTGCCAGGCTGCGCAAAACAAGCAGCCACCAAGGCGCATGCGCGCTGGTTTGGGTTTCATCTTCCAACCCCAGCAACAAACCCACCGCCGGAAACAGCCTTTGCACAGGTGCGGGCGGCAGAGCCCGCAACAAGATCCAAAGAAGCGGCAGAAGCAGCAGCCCCCAAAGCACCCAGGGGGCGTTGAACGCGATGGCGCTCCAGCCCAGCATCAGCCGCGGCGCCCCTCTTGGCCAAGCGCTTTATGCAATTGTAAAAGGGCCGATATTGGGTTTGCATTGCTGACATAGTCGATCAACTGCCAGCCTGCGTCTTTTGCTAAATTTGCCAATCCATCGCGCCGCGCCGCCAAGCGCTGTAAATATTGCGCGCGCAAATCTGCCGCCTGTAAACTGTCATGCTGCAGGCGTTTAAGCGGGCTTTGAAAAACAGCCCGCCCGCGATAAGGAAACTCAACCTCTGCGGGGTCTAAAACCTGCAATATCACGCCATTAATTCCGGCATCAACGGCTTTGCTCAACGCCAGTTTTAACGGATCCAAATCTCCCAGAAAATCTGAGATGAACAGCGCGCGGGCATTCGGTAGGAAAACCGGTTCCAGAGCTGTGGTATATTCTTCAAGGCCAGGTTTTAAAAACGCATCCGCCAATCTGAAAATCTGTTTACGGCCACGCGCTGGGGGCAAACCTGTGGTCGCCAAACCCACTTTTTCACCGGCTTTCTCAGCTGCAATCGCCAGCGCCAAAGCCAAAACCCCCGCCTGCTGAAATTTTGAGGGGGTCGTTTGAGATGAAAATTGCATCGAGCGGGCGTTATCCACCCAGATCTGAAGCGATTGCGCGGTTCTCCATTCTTGCTGGCGCACAAAATACCCGTCACTTTTGCCCGAGCGGCGGTGATCTATTGCCCGCAGCGTATCCTGCTGCGGTTGATAGGGCCGATATTGCCAGAAATCCTCACCGACACCCGACCGGCGGCGGCCATGCCCGCCCATCAGCGCGTTTTGCGCCAAGCGGTCTGCGGCCAAAAGCAACGCCCCTAATGGGTCCGCCAATTGCCCCGCATTGCCATGAAGAGAGGCTGCTAAACTCATGCCGCAACGCGCGCGTGGTCAAGCTGATCTGCAATACGGCGAATAAGATCCGGCAAATCCACCCCATTGGCCTGCGCCGAATAGCGCAACGCCATGCGATGCGCCAAAACGGGAACAGCCAATGCCAGAACATCCTGCACCGAGGGCGATAAGCGGCCGTTCAAAAGCGCCCAGGCGCGCGCAGAAAGCATTAAAGATTGCGCCGCGCGCGGCCCCGGGCCCCACGCAACCGTATCGCATAGCTCTTTTGACGCCGACGCATCCTCGGGGCGACAGGCGCGCACCAAATCAAGGATAAAGTTAACCACGCTGTTTCCTATTGGCATTTGCCGAACCACCCTTTGCGCCGCCATCAACCGTGCCGGATCAAACACCTGCTCAACCCGCACCTGCCCCACACCGGTGGTTTCAAGCAAAATCTCGCGCTCGGTCTCGCGATCTGGATAATCCAAAGTGATTTGTAGCAAAAACCGGTCCAGCTGCGCCTCTGGCAACGGATAAGTTCCTTCTTGTTCAATTGGGTTTTGAGTGGCCAAAACGTGAAATGGCTGCGGCAGCGGGCGCGTTTGCCCGGCGATCGACACTTGCCCTTCTTGCATCGCTTGCAGCAAGGCAGATTGCGTGCGCGGGCTGGCGCGATTGATCTCATCTGCCATTAAAAGCTGGCTGAAAATCGGCCCCTCAATAAACTTAAATTGCCGCGCCCCATCGGGCTTCGTTTCCAATATTTCAGACCCTAAAATATCAGCCGGCATCAGATCAGGTGTAAATTGCACGCGTTGGGTGTGCAGCCCCAGCACGTGCCCCAACGTGTTCACGAGCAGGGTTTTTCCCAGCCCAGGCACCCCAACCAACAATCCATGCCCCCCCGATAACAGCGCGGTCAGGCTTAGATCTATAACCGATTTCTGACCGATGAATTTCTTAGCAATTTCGGCCTTCATCCGGGCCAAATCTGCCGTTAGATCTTCTATCTGATCCGCAATATCCTGTGACGAAGACATGGCTTTTTCCCCTTTGACAAATATATAGGTGTTATTGAGTGTATTGCGACAAAACAAAATGGCAAAACCAATGAGTGCAGAAAAAATACCATCGCCCAGTGCTGAAGGGCTGGCGCAGGCTGCAAGAGCCGCCAGCGACGGGCGCAAATTGCCGCCTGTCCACTTGTGGAATCCGCCATTTTGCGGGGATCTGGATATGCGCATCGCCCGCGACGGGACCTGGTTTTATCAGGGCACGCCCATCGGCCGCTTTGAGCTGGTGCGGCTATTTTCATCCATCCTGCGCAAGGACGGAGATAGCTACGTCTTGGTTACCCCGGTTGAGAAAGTGGGAATCACCGTCGATGACGCCCCCTTTGTGGCTGTCGATTTTGAAAATATCGGCACCCCAGATAGGCCCGTTTTGTGCTTTGAAACGCATGTTGGTGATTTTTCGCAAGCCGGGCGGGAAAACCCCATTCGCGTTGAAAAGCACCCAGAAACTGGCGAGCCCGCGCCCTATATTCATATCCGAGCCGGGCTAGAGGCTTTGATCGATCGCAAAAGCTTTTACCGCTTGGTCGAGCGGGGCGAACAAGCCGAGCATCAGGGCCAAACTTGGTATGGCATTTATTCCGATGGGGTGTTTTTTCCGATTATTCTAGCAGATGAGCTCAATTAACTTAGCTGGCTGCAAACCGGCGCTATTTTCACAAGGGCCTTTGGGTAGATCATTAACCTTTTAAAACGCAGGCGAACAGATTTTATGCGTCGATTGGCACCACGTCGAACTCAACAAAATCGTTCCAGCGTTCAAACCAAAGATCCTACAAAACAGGGCACTGCGTCTCCATCAACTGATAGCAGATCAACAAATCTTTATTTGGCCAAGAATTCAAATAATAAAGCCCATTTGGGAGCGATCGGCCCTGCCTTTGAAACCTTTCATGGGCTGCGTCCCAACACCCCGCTTTAAACCGCTCTATCACCATATATTTTTGCATGACCACGCCTAAAACCCCCATATCTGCCGGTTCTTCCAGCCTGCCCTATGGCGGGTAAAGGCCCGGCTTGCGAAAAGAAAGATCCGCTATTTTAACGCAGCGCTCTCAGTCACCTGAGATCATAGCGCAGCGGCTTGATCCAGCTCCGCTTGCCGGTGGTGTTTTTGTAGATTTTAAGCCGAATTATAAATTTCCCAAAAGGCTTACAAATGTTGGACCCGGTGATTAAACCTTAGCCCACTGAGAGAGATCTTGCTAAAATTTTATGTTTGTAAACTTATTCCCTTATTAGGGTGTCAGACGAACAAACCTAAACTCAACCCTAAAAAACACTGAAAAACTGTGGCGGCGCATAATATAAAACCGCTGGTAATACGCGATAAACTCCGTCTAAAACATAAGTCGAAAGACACGCGAGCAAGTGTTTAAAACGCGATCCGCAGCCCATCATGACCCAGATAAAACGGACCATCCCATATCGGGCGAATGGCGGCCAGCCACTCAGCTTCGCCAAAATCTGGATCATCCGACGGGATAAGGTGGTTCAACGCCAAGGCTTTTACGTTGGCAGCCACCGCAATCTTTGCAGCCTCTGCCGCCGTGCTATGCGCAGCATAAAAATGCGCCCGCAAGCGTTCATCACCATTGCCAACCCGGGTCAGCAACGCCTCAATCGCTGCTTCCAGCATTGCCTCATGCACCAAAAGATCAGCCCCTTGCGCGAACCCGGCCAGATCCGGAAAATACGCCGTATCGCCGCTAAACACGACATGCGAACGCGCCGTTTTAAACGATAAGGCAAACGTGTCCACCAATGGCGGGTGGATATTGCGCAAGGCCGAAACCTGAATATCGCCCAGTTGCACCACATCTGGTGTATCGATCACATGAAAACGCACCAGCCGGCGCAAATCCGGGCGCCCTTCATCCGCGATACGCAGATCGATATCCGCCTGCATCGAGGTCAGAAACCCTGCCCAATAGGCATCAAGCCCGGCAGGTCCGTATATCTGCACAATCTTAGTGAGCCCGGCGGTCCAAGCCGTGTGCAACAAAGGGCCCAGTTCTAAATAATGATCCGAATGCAAATGCGTGATAAAAATATGACCAATATCTTTCAACGCCAAGCCTTGATCAATCAAGCCTCGAGCCACGCCCAAACCGCAATCTATGATAATCGGGCAGCCCTCTAAGTGCAAAAGATGCGCGGTGGGCATTGTAGAGCCGGGGCGGATCGCAGGGCCACCTTTGGTGCCAAGTAACGCCAGATAATTCAAAGCAAAGCCCCCTCGTTTACATCCTCGCATTTGCGTTTCTTCGCCATCCAACCGCTTTACCAGATGACTTATCCGCCAATTTTAAAACGACTGCACAAAAAACAGCGTGCAAACGGGCTCTATTGCAAATCAGAAACTACGCTTTAGCGCCAAAATTTTCCTGATAAAACCGATACCAGTTCTCTCCCATAATGCCCGCCACTTCCAACTCTGACATGCCTATTTTGCGCAGACCTTCGGCGATATTTCCAAAATCACGATTGTCTTGAAACCAGCTTGGCATTGGAGGAAATCCCGGCGCGCTGGCAGAGCCTTCGCCATAATCAATCGCTTTGCTCCAGCGGCCTACGCGCATCCATTCCACCACGCGATCGGGTTGATCTTGGCACAGATCAGAGCCAAGCCCCAAATGCTGCGCCCCATAGCGCGCAGCCGCCTCGGCGATCATCTGACAAAAGCTTTCAAGCGTGCAGGCCGATTTATCTTTTAAATGATGCGGATAAAGCGAAAATCCGATCATGCCGCCCGCTTCGGTAACGGCTTTGATCACCTCGGGGCGTTTATTACGCAAGGCGGGCTGCCACTCATAGGGGTTGGCATGGGTGATGGTGATCGGGCGCGTTGAAATCTCGGCCGCCTCAATGGTTGAGCGATCCGCAGAATGACTCATATCCACCACCAGACCAACGCGATTCATTTCGCCAATCACCTGCCGTCCCATGCGGGTAATACCGGGGTCTTCCGCCTCATAACACCCTGTGGCCAGCAGCGATTGGTTATTATAACTCAGCTGCATGAACCGCGCGCCCAAACTATGCACAATTTCCACAAGCCCGATATCATCTTCAATCGGGCTAGGGTTTTGAAACCCGAAAAAAATAGCCGTGCGATTGCTCGCACGGGCGCGATCGACATCTTCAGCAGTCAAGCCTTTCATGATTAAATCGGGATAGGTCTCAAACCAACGGTTCCATTGCTCAAAATTCAAAACCGTTTCGCGGAAATTCTCATGATAGGCAATCGTGACATGCACCGCATCAACGCCGCCCGCCCGCATTTGGCGAAAAATCTTTTCCGACCAATTTGCGTATTGCAGGTTATCAATGATCCTCATGCAGGCATACCCGAGGAAATATAGGCCGTTTTCACCGCCGTATAAAATTCAGCCGCATAACTGCCCTGTTCGCGCGGCCCGTAAGAGCTTTCCCCTCTACCGCCGAATGGCACATGATAATCGGTGCCTGCAGTGGGCAGGTTTACCATCACGCAGCCGGTTTTGGCATTGCGCCTAAAATGCGTGGCCCGCGCCAAATTGGTGGTAACAATACCAGAGGTCAACCCGAAGCGCGTATCATTGACCACGCTCAGCGCTTCGTCATAGCTGTCCACTTTGATCACCGCCGCCAGCGGGGCAAACAGCTCTTCGCGGTTGATCTGCATGGCATTGGTGCTGTTGATGAACAGCCCGGGGGACATGTAAAACCCCTCGCTCGCGCGTTCAACTTGCTGCCCGCCGCAGACCAATTCGGCGCCTTCCGATAGGCCCAACGCCACGTTAGCAAGGTTTTCCTGCAATTGCTGGGCGCTCACCACGGGCCCGATTTGAGTGCCAGCCTCAAGCGCGTGACCCACCACCATCGCCTGGGCACCTGCAATCATTTTTTCAACAAACGCATCGTGAATTCGCGCATGCACCACCAAACGCGAGGACGCAGTGCATTTTTGGCCGGATCCCCCATAGGCCCCGCCCAGCGCCAAAGAAACGGCCAAATCAAGATCCGCATCCTCCATCACCGCCAGCGCATTTTTTGATCCCATCTCCATCTGCACTTTGGTCAGGTTTTGCACTGCCGCCGCTGCAATACCTTTGCCCACAGGTACCGAGCCGGTAAAGGATATTGCGTTTACTTTCGGGCTTTCCACCAAGGCCTGCCCGATGCTGCCCCCGGCGCCCATGACAAGGCTGAACAAGCCCTTTGGAATATCTTGGCGGGAAATAATCTCGGTCAGCGCCACCGCCGAAGCAGGGGTTAAATTCGCTGGTTTCCAAATCACAGCATTGCCATAGGCCAACGCCGGAGCGATTTTCCAAGAAGCGGTTGCGGTTGGAAAATTCCACGGCGAAATGATCGCCACCACCCCAACAGCCTCGCGGCGTACGTCAATTTCAATGCCCTCGCGCACCGACTCTGCCGTCTCGCCCATTTGGCGCAGGGTTTCTGCTGCATAATAAGTGAAGAACTGCCCGGCGCGGTACACTTCGCCCTTGCCTTCGGCGACGGGTTTACCCTCTTCGCGCGACAGTAACGTGCCAAGCTCTTGGGCGCGCGCCATCATTTCGGTGCCAATCGCCATCAGCACGTTATATTTGCGCTCGATCCCATAGGCCGCCCATTCGCGCTGCGCCTGCTGCGCTTGCGCCAAGCTTGCATCCAATTGATCTGGCGATGCCTGCGCGAACAAGCCGATTAAATCCGAAACATCAGACGGGCTTCGATTTTCAATTTCACTGCTGCCAGCAACCCAGTCTCCGGCGATAAAATTTTTATTTAACTCTGACATTCTTATCCCCTTTACGGATCACTTTTTGCTTTAATGCGCCTCAGCCCAATGCGCCCCTTGCCCCGCGTCAACGATCAACGGAACGTCCAGCTTCACGATCGGATCTGCGGCGTTTTCCATAACCCCTCGCGCAGCATCAATCAATTGATCCACCGCGTGGCGTTCCACTTCGAATAGCAGTTCATCATGCACTTGCAAAAGCATCTTCGCCGGCAAATCAGCGATCGAATGCGGCATTCGGATCATCGCTCGGCGGATAATATCCGCCGCGGTGCCCTGGATCGGCGCGTTGATCGCCGCGCGCTTGGCAAAGCCTGCGGTTGGACCTTTGGCATTGATCTCAGGCGTATGGATGACACGGCCAAACAGGGTTTCCACGCGGTTATTGGCTTTGGCGAAGGCAACCGTATCGTCCATATATTCTTTGATCCCCGGAAACCGTTCAAAATAGCGATCGATAAACCCTTGTGCCTCGCTGCGCGGAATACGCAAATTGCGCGCCAGCCCAAAGCCTGAAATACCATATATAACGCCAAAATTAATTGCTTTGGCTTGCCGACGAATATCCGGCGTCATCTCGTCCAATGGCACATCAAACATTTCCGAAGCCGTCAGAGCGTGGATATCTTGCCCCTCACGAAAGGCTTGCTTCAGACTATCAATGCCCGCGACATGCGCCAGAATGCGCAATTCGATTTGGCTGTAATCCAGGCTCACCAAAACCTTGCCCTCTTCGGGAATAAAGGCTTCGCGAATGCGTCGACCATCCTCACTGCGCACCGGGATATTCTGCAAATTCGGGTCGGTAGAGGCCAAACGACCGGTATTGGCCCCAGCGATTGAGTAAGAGGTATGCACGCGGCCCGTTTCGGGGTGGATATGATCTTGCAGCGCATCGGTATAGGTGGATTTGAGCTTGCTCAATTGACGCCAATCCAGCACGCGCTTGGGCAAGTCATGTATGGTGGCCAAATCTTCCAAAATATCCGCTCCAGTGGCGTAAGCCCCCGTTTTACCTTTCTTGCCCCCCTCATAGCCCAGCTTGTCAAACATAATCTCGCCCAGTTGCTTTGGACTGCCCACATTAAAGCTTTCCCCCGCCATATCGTGAATTTCAGCCTCAAGACCCGCCATTTTCTGTGCAAAGGCGTTGGACATGCGAGACAGCGTATCGCGATCCACTTTGATCCCGGTCATCTCCATCTGGGCCAAAACTGGTATCAAAGGCCGCTCAAGCCCCTCATAAACGCGAGTCACTTTCTGAAGATGCAATTTGGGCTTCAAAAGCTGCCAAAGGCGCAGCGTGATATCAGCGTCCTCAGCAGCATAGGGTGTGGCCTCTTCAATCGGCACAAGATCAAAGGTAACCGCTGATTTCCCACTTCCCAAAAGTGGTTTGATCGGAATAGGCGTGTGATCCAAATAGCGCTGCGATAGACTGTCCATGCCGTGATTATGCAAGCCCGCATGCAGTGCATAGGATAACAGCATGGTATCGTCGATCGGCGCGATGCGAATGCCCTGCCGCTCAAGAATTTTGGCATCATATTTCATATTTTGGCCAATTTTCAGGATCGCCGGATCTTCCAAGATGGGTTGCAAAAGCCCAATCACCTGATCCATCTTCATTTGGCCCGCAGCTAATTTTGATGATCCGAATAAATCATCGCTGCTGCCTTCTTTATGCGATATCGGAATATAACAGGCCTCACCCGGCGCGACCGCCAAAGAAATCCCCACCAGCTCAGCGCGCATTTCATCCAGAGACGTGGTTTCCGTATCGATGGCCACATAGCCACGCTGGCGGATTTTATCGATCCACGCGTGCAAAGATGCAAGATCATGTAGCGCGCAATAAGCGCTACGATCAAAGGCCGGCTGTTCGATAAGCGCGGGCGTTTCAAGCGCAGCGGCGGTGGCAATTTGGGGCGGTTCCGCGCCCAGCTTGCTGGCGATACGCGCCGTTAATGTGCGAAATTCCATTTCCGCCAGAAAACCCAATAGGGTTTCGGGCTCGGGCGCGCGCACTTCTAAATCCTCCAGCGTGAAGTCTAGCGGCGTGGCGCAATCCAGCTCGACCAATTGACGTGATAGGCGAATTTGCGCGGCATGATCGATCAAGGTTGCGCGGCGTTTGGGCTGTTTGATCTCTTCAGCCCGCTCTAACAGCGTTTCAAGATCCCCATATTCATTGATCAAAAGCGCGGCTGTTTTCACCCCAATACCTGGCGCGCCGGGAATATTATCCACGCTATCTCCGGCCAAAGCCTGCACATCCACAACCCGCTCGGGGAAAACACCAAATTTTTCGAACACGCCATCGCGGTCAATATGGCGGTTTTTCATCGCATCAAACATATCAACGCCGCCCCCAACAAGCTGCATAAGGTCTTTGTCTGAGCTGATAATCGTCACCCGTCCACCTGCATCGCGCGCCTGAACCGATAAGGTTGCGATGATATCATCGGCCTCATAGCCTTCGACCTCTTCGCAGGCGATATTGAACGCGCGCGTTGCAGCGCGCGTCAGGGGCATTTGCGGGCGCAGATCTTCGGGCATTTCATCGCGATTGGCTTTATATTGATCATAAAGATCATTGCGAAACGTATGGCTGCCTTTGTCAAAAATCACCGCAACATGGGTGGGCGCATCGGGGCCAGTATTGCTTTCGACATAGCGCTGCAGCATGTTGCAAAACCCGCTCACCGCGCCCACAGGCAATCCATCTGAATTGCGGGTTAAAGGTGGCAAAGCGTGATAGGCGCGAAAGATGAAAGCCGAGCCATCGATCAAGTGCAAATGGTGCCCTTTGCCAAAATTCATGCTGGGTTTTCCTTTTTGAACAAATATTTTTACAAGAGGATTACATGAGCAAAGGCAGCTTGACCATCATCTTTGTGATCCTTTCAACATTGCTGCCCACTATGCCTTCGCGCAGATGAACAACCGCGCAGGCCCACCGGATAGCAGAGGCAAACCTGCAAGCCAGGGCGGGGCGCCGCAAACGAGAACCTTCGCACTATTTTATCCGCACCCCCAGTGACAAAGCCAAAACGACCGGCTTCCTTCGCGCCGCTCGTGGACGCAAATATATTGCAGATTTGAAACAATGAAGTTGCATTTTGGGCTGGTCGGCTTTGCCCGTGATAATGCCCGGCGCGGGCCAGCCTCAGTTTGTTTGGTTTGCAAAAGCCTGCGCCATTGCCTTTTGGGCATAGTCGCTTGCAGGATGGCGCTGTCGCACAATTTGGAAGCGGGTAAAACCAAGCGGAATTTCTTTGAAAAACATGTCTGGCGTTAAAAACACCAAAGACGCAGAACGCGCGCCGCGCTTCTTTTGGAGTGATCCCTCAGCCCCCACCTTCGCGACCGCTGGGCGGCCAACGGCGCACCTTAACCCAGCACCGCCTCTGCAAAATCGCGATGTATAATTTTACAATCGCAATAGGGGCACTCTACCCATCCGGTTTCTTTTGGTATCTGCAGCCAAACACGCGGATGGCCAAGCGCCCCTCCACCGCCATCACAGGCGATGCGAAACTGATCTACCACTCTGGTTTCTGGTGCGTCTGTTGTCATTTCCCATTCCCTTTTTTTCGCGCTTAGGCTACCTGCCTTATGAGCGATCAGGGATCAAAGGGTCAAGAGCATGTTACCACATACAGCAGTGGAAATTTCTGGGCTGTCAAAAATTTATAACGCTTATAAGAGCCAACCTGCTCGGCAAGCCCTCTATGATTTAGACTTATCAATCCCGGCGGGATCCGTTTTCGGGTTGCTGGGCCCGAACGGAGCGGGCAAGTCGACCTTAATCAACATTCTGGCCGGTCTTGTGCGGAAAACCACGGGACAGGTAAAAATTTGGGGGTTTGACCAAGACAAGAACCCAAGGCAATCACGCGCGGCGATCGGCGTTATGCCCCAAGAGCTGAACCTTGATCCTTTTTTTACGCCGCGCGCCGCGTTGGATGTGCAAGCCGGACTTTACGGAATTCCAAAATCGCAACGTCGTAGCGAAGACATTCTTGCAATGGTCGGCCTTAGCGAAAAAGCCGATGCCTATTCGCGGTCTTTATCCGGTGGTATGCGCCGGCGCCTACTTTTGGCAAAAGCCTTGGTGCATAGCCCGCAAATATTGGTTCTGGATGAACCCACAGCCGGCGTTGATATCGAATTGCGGCAAACGCTTTGGGACAATGTTCGCCGGTTGAACCAAGAAACCGGCATGACGATCATTCTAACCACGCATTATTTGGAAGAAGCCGAAAAAATGTGTGATCAGATTGCAATTATGAACCATGGAAAATTGATCGCACAAGACAGCACCCCAAATCTGCTGGCGCAGCTTGATGGAAAAACCATGCATATTCAGCCTGAAGAGCCGGTTCAAACGCTTCCAACCCACCCGGATATGACCAGTAGCCTGAATAAGGATGGGTCTTTGAATATTCGCTACAGCGCCACGAAAACCTCAGCCGAAGAGGTGTTTCAAATGCTACGCCAAAATCAAATCGCCATTCGCGATGTCAAAACCTCGCAAGCCGATCTTGAAGACGTATTTTTAGAGTTGACCAAATCGGCTTAAACAAGAATATTTTCAGCCTAAACCGTTGAAAGCATCCGTCCCAAGCCACGCCCGCCCAAAATATGCAGATGCAAATGCGGCACTTCCTGCACCCCGTCTGCACCGGCGTTGGAGATCGCCCGAAAGCCACCGCCGCTTGGCACATCCACCCCCATTTGCTTGCACACCGCTGCAATGGCGCGCGTGAAATCAACGATCTCATCGGCGCTGGCCGCCGCGGAAAAATGATCAAAACTCACATAGGGGCCTTTGGGAATAATCAGCACATGCACCGGTGCTTGGGGCTGAATATCTTCAAACGCCAAGCTATGCTCGGTCTCCAACACCGTCTTGTTTGGGATTTCACCCCTTAAAATTTTTGCAAAAATATTATCCGGATCGTATGTATAGCCCATTTCACCCCCATGGCTTCACTCTCAAACTCTGGGCAAATCCTAACAGGATGCGCAAAAGCGCAAAAGCGTTAAACGGGCTCTTTCAAAGAAAAACCCGGCAGGCTCGGGGGGCTACAACAAAAAATATCGCGCGCAGCGTAAACTATGCTAGCCTGTTGCTATAATTTTTTGAGCCACCGTTTAATTTTTATATTGAGATTTTAGAGATGGATTTACCAGGGCTTTGGATGCCGAAAAGCGAAACAGTTTTATACCGCTCGCTGCCCAAATGCGCCTGTTCCAGCATCGGGCAATTGTTATATTTTTCGGACCATGGTCACTTTTTCAAGGGTGAATTTCACAATCTGAAAACCGGTCTTCATAAATGGGATTTTGACACCAGCCGCAAAATATTGATGGCGCATGTGACGGCGCGAACAACCTTCACATTCAGCTGCGTTAGAAATCCCTATGCGCGCATCGTTTCCGCGTTTTTAGACAAAATTTGTAGCCCGCAGCATGATGGTATGTTTTACAGTCACAAGATCCATGAGATCTTAAGCCAAGCCTATGGTCTTGATCCAAATATGATAGAGCCTGCATTTTATGGCGATCCCGAGGCGCGGATCAACGCCTTTCGTCGCTTCTTAGTCTTTGTTCACGATTGTGCCCGCAGTGATAGCATGGCCCAGCTGGATATTCACTGGCGTCCAATGGCCGCGCAACTTGGTGATTTTATTCGGCAGGGCGGGCGTTTTGATAAAATAATCTGGGTTGAGTATTTTGATCATGGCATGGATTATATTTTTGATCACCTTTCACCAAACCACCGGCCACAACACGTATCACACACCCAGTTTAACAAGGTAACGGACAGCTCAAACCTCCCGTTAGAGGCCTATTTTGATCAAACAGCCCTTTTCCTGATGGAAGGCATTTACCAGCAGGATTTTGAGCTTTTTGGTTATCGATTAAACGATCCCAAAAACGCAAATCCAGAGCGCGAAATACATTTGGACAACCTGCATACCGCCCTCTTGGAAAACCCGGGGTAAGCTTACAACAGCGCTGCCGCCTCAAACAAACCGCGCACCGAGGTTTCGGGCCGGGCGCCAATATGGCGAATAACCTCGCCCGCCGCGATGCATCCCATTTTACAACAAATCTCAATGGGCTGCTTGGTCACCAAGCCATATAAAAATCCAGCAGCGAATTGATCGCCCGCGCCCGTCGCATCCACCGGGGTGATTTCATCAACCGGCACGTCCACGCGCGCCCCCTTGGCGATCACGCTCACGCCCTCACCGCCTCTGGTGCAGACCACCAATTCGCAAATCTCTGCGGTTTTCGCCAGCGCCGTTTCAAGATCATCGGTTTCAAACAAAGATTTAATTTCAGCGTCATTGCCGATCACGTAATCCAACTCATGCTCAATCAAATTCAGAAAATCCGCGCGGTGCCGTTCAACGCAGAAGGGATCGGAAATCGCGATTCCGGCCTTGCCACCGGCTGAACGGCAAGCCCGCGACAGCTCGACAAAGGCTTGTTTGCCCTTATCCTTATCGAATAGATAACCTTCCAAGAATACATATTCAGCCTCTTTTGCCACGCTGCTCGAGACATCTTCGGGGCCCAGCTCCGCCGAAATTCCCAAATAGGTGTTCATCGAGCGTTCCCCATCGGCAGAGGTGAAGATCATCGAACGTGAGGTTGGTAAATGCGCATCCTGAACTGGCGGGTTCACAAAATCGGTTCCACCTTCCTGCATGGCTTGCGCGTAAAACTGCCCCAGCGCATCGTCTCTGACGCGCCCCACAAACGCCGTTTCAAGGCCCAGTGCGCCCAAACCTGCCAACGTATTCGCAACCGCGCCGCCCGCCGCTTGAACGCGGTTTTCCATTGCATCATACAGCGCTTCCGCGCGCTCTTTTTCGATCAGTTGCATGATGCCTTTTTCAATGCCCATCCGCTGAAGAAACGTATCACTTGATTGGCTGATCACATCAACCACGGCATTACCAATACCCACAACTTTGTATTTTTTCACAAAAACTGCTCCTTCAGCATTATAGATCTTTATCTTCATAGGCGCATAGGTCGCGGATCAAACAGGTTGCGCATAAGGGTTTACGCGCTTTGCAATGATACCGGCCGTGTAAAATCATCCAATGATGCGCGTGCAATTGGAAATCAGCGGGAATATGATCTTCCACCGCCCGCTCGACATCCTCAACGGTTTTCCCAGGCGCAATTTTTGTTCGATTTCCGACTCGGAATATATGCGTATCAACGGCCTGCGCCGGATGCCGCCACCACATGTTTAAAACCACATTCGCCGTTTTACGCCCGACGCCCGGCAAAGATTGCAGGGCCGCACGTGAATTGGGCACCTCGCCGTCATACTCCTCAACCAATATCCGGCTCAGTTTGATCACATTCTTGGCCTTATTGCGATAGAGGCCAATGGTTTTGATATGCTCAATCAGCCCCGCCTCCCCCAATTCCAGCATTTTCTGCGGCGTGTCAGCAATTTTAAACAATGCCCGCGTAGCTTTGTTGACGCCCGCATCGGTGGATTGCGCGCTCAGCGCCACAGCGACCACAAGCGTGTAGACATTTACATGATCAAGCTCGCCCACAGGCGCGGCATCAGCCGCTTGAAACCGCTGAAAAATTTTCCGAATGGTTTTATAATCAAGCTGCTTTACCATATCGAAGGCATATGCCGTTTTCTCGCCCGGCTCACAAGAGCTTTGCAGCATTTTAAGCAAGAAACGGGTCGCTTTCAGGCCCGAAGATTTCTACTCTGAGGGCACATAGTGACAAGGTGCCGCATGAATAAAGAGTCTACAGCCTATTCGTATCGCGTGATAGAACGGGCGTTAACCGAAATAGACGCGGCCGATCACCCGTTGAACCTGACGGAATTGGCGCGCCGGCTGCAATTAAGCCCAGCGCATTTTCAGCGATTATTTTCAGAATGGGTGGGCGTTTCGCCCAAGAAGTATCAGGAATATCTAACGCTGGAACATTCCAAACACTTGCTGGCAACGCGCCACAATCTACTGGAAACCAGCCTCATAACAGGATTATCCGGCACCAGCCGGTTGCACGATCTTTTTATCCGCTGGGAAGCCATGACCCCGGGCGAATTTGCTGCAGCCGGCGCCACTTTGGAGATTACTTATGGTTGGACTGAATCTCCGTTTGGTGAGACGTTGGTGATGCGCACAAACCGGGGGGTCTGCGGCCTTGCATTCGCCGCTGATATTGGTCGAGAGGCTGCATTTCAGGATATGGCCACGCGCTGGCCAATGGCTGCTCTAAGGCCAGAACAAACGGGGCTTTCAAGCGCAGTTGAGAATCTGTTCAAACCCAAAAGCAGCGCCAAGCTGCACTTAATCGGGGCCCCGTTTCAAATCAAAGTGTGGCAGGCGCTGCTGCAGATCCCCTCGGGGCATGTTTCAACTTATTCCGATATTGCTCGCGCGATCCAAGCCCCCAAAGCCGTTCGGGCGGTTGGCACCGCGGTCGGCCGCAATCCGATAAGCTGGTTGATCCCCTGCCATCGGGCGCTGCGCAAAACAGGTGCTTTGGGCGGATATCATTGGGGCTTGCCAGTCAAACGCGCGCTTCTGGCCTATGAAGCCGCCCGCCAAGACAGCGCCGACCGCAGCCAGCTGCCTTCATAAAGACCCATTTAAAAAGGCGACTGCCTGTGAACAGCCCGTAAGCACAGCCCTGGCAGGTTATGGCCGCTCAAGTGCAATGGCAGTGCCCTCGCCGCCGCCGATACACACAGCAGCAATGCCCCGCTTCACGTCACGCCGCTCCATTGCATGCAGCAACGTCACGATAATCCGCGCGCCTGAAGCCCCAATTGGGTGTCCTAGCGCACAGGCTCCACCATGAACGTTGATGATATCGCCAGAAATATCCAGCTCGTTCATGAAGGCCATTGGAACAACCGCAAAGGCTTCATTGACCTCCCATAAATCTACATCTTCCACCCGCCAGTTCAAACGGTCTAATAATTTACGCGTTGCAAAAATTGGCGCGGTCGAAAACCATGCAGGCTCTTGCGCGTGGCTGGCATGGCCCAAAATGCGCGCGCGGCAAGGCAGACCCGCCTGCTGCATATGCGTCTGGCTTGATACAATCAGGGCTGCGGCCCCATCAGAAATAGAAGAGGCATTCGCCGCGGTCACACTGCCATCTGCCCGAAAAGCGGGTTTCAGATGCGGAATTTTTTCCGGCTTTGCGTTTAAAGGCTGTTCATCCTGCATCACAGCATAATCGCCTTTTTTACGCGCCAGATTGAATGGGGTGATTTCATTCTCAAAGGCCCCGGAGCTTTGAGCCTCACGCGCCCGTATCAGCGAGCGCAACGCATAATCATCCTGCGCTTCTCGCGTGAATTGGTATTTTTCGGCGCAATCTTCAGCAAAACTGCCCATCAAGCGGCCATTCTCATACGCATCCTCTAGCCCATCTAAAAACATATGATCTGCCACTTGGCTATGCCCCAAACGGGCCCCGCTGCGCATCTTGGGCAATAGATAGGGGGCGTTTGACATGCTCTCCATCCCGCCAACCGCCATCACCTGTGTTTGGCCAAGCGCGATCTGGTCAAAGCCGATCATCGTTGCCTTCATCCCCGAACCACACATTTTGTTCAACGTTGTTGCAGGCACCTGCGCGCCAAGGCCGGCGTGAAAACTGGCTTGTCGCGCCGGCGCTTGCCCCTGCCCCGCGCCAAGCACATTGCCCATCACAACCTCATCGACCGAACTCAGAGAAGTTTGCTGTAAAGCCGCCTCTATCGCCGCCCCCCCCAGCCTTGCTGCGGGCACAGCATCAAACGCCCCTTGAAACCCACCAATTGGCGTTCTGGCCGCGCCGCATATCACCACGTTTTCCATCAACTCTCTCGCTTTTTTTTCAGGCATACAAAAAAGTAACCTTTGCCGTCTAGTGTAACCACAGCGCATAACACAGAAGTCAGCGATGCAACTTAAAATTATTGATCAGCCCGGGTGCCTTTATCTCAAAGTGCAGGCAGAGCGGATTGATGCCGCCGCTGCGATTCAATTTAAGGACCTGATGCGCCGGGCGCTTACGCCAAGCCTGCAGCAAAAGATCATCGATTTAGAGCAGGTAAATTTTATTGATTCTACGGGGCTTGGCGCGCTTATCAGCCTACAAAAAGCACAGCAAAACGCATCAAAACTTACCATTTGCAGCCTACACCCACAGGTGGCCAAAGTCTTCAAACTGACCCGTATGGACGAGGTCTTCGATATTTATGCCACCGCTGAAGCCGCGCTGAAGGCGGCCAGTGCGGCGCCCGCTTTCAAGGCAGATGAGGATTGAATATCCGCATCAACTTTTCCTTTGATCAAACGCAAGGGTTTTGGCCGGTCCGGGATATATTAGAAAGAATGGCCGAAGAGGTGGGCGCAGCGCAAGGCGCGGCATTTGCATTTTTCCCGATATCGTTGGTCGTCGCAGAGGTTTTAAACAACAGCATTCAACATGGCGTAAATTTTAAAAGCTCCGGTCAACTCAGGGTGCGGCATCTCAGCTGTCAAAACTGCATTGAAATCATACTGATCGATACAGGTTGCGCGTATCCCCCCCCCAAAATGCCCTCGGGCACAGACCCGCTGAACCCCTCTGAAAGCGGATATGGATGGATGATCATCCTCCAACTTTGTACAAGGATCCAGTATCGTCATAAAAGCGGGCGAAACCTTTTGCGCCTCTGCCTACCCATCAACGCGCCTTAAGCATAAAGGCCCCATCTGCGACATCGCCGCACCCAAATAGCGCGGTTTCATGTTGTTTTAAAAGCCAAGCACGTTAAGTAGTGTTATGAATTTACAACAAGGTGACCTCATGCGCGATTTCCATTTTCCCGGTCGTTCCGCAGTTTACGCAGAAAACGGCATGTGTGCGACATCACATCCTTTGGCTGCGAAAACCGCGCTCGAGATATTGCAGCGTGGCGGCAATGCCATGGATGCGGCGATTGCAGGGGCCGTCTTGCTGGGGCTTTGCGAGCCCCAGATGACGGGGCTTGGCGGAGATTGTTTTGTTCTCTTTTCACCCGCAGGCAGCGATGAGATTCGCGCAATGAACGGATCGGGAAAATCACCGCAGGCGCTGCAAGCCCAATTGCTACGCGACCAAGGTCATAAGGTGATCCCGCAGCGCGGCGTGGAGGCGATAACCATTCCCGGCGCCGTGGATGCCTTTTGTACGTTGAGTAATGATTGGGGCAAACTTGGCCTTGATGCGCTGCTGGCGCCAAGCATTCACTATGCTGAAGCGGGCATTCCCGTCGCCCCGCGGGTTGCCTATGATTGGGCCGGCAGCGTAGATGTGCTGCAAGGCAGCGCTAAAGCAGATTACTTACTCTCGGGAAAAGCACCTCAAGCAGGGCAAAAAATTGCCTTCCCAAAACAAGCTGAAGTTTTACGCGCGATCGCAAAAAATGGCCGCAGCGGCTTTTATGACGGCGCCGTTGCAGAGGATATCTTAAACACGTTGACCGCGCTTGGTGGGGTACATTCCAAAGAAGATTTCAGCGACCAAATCGCGTTTTACACGGATCCGATTTCGGGCCACTATCAGGGAATGGACTTGGTTGAGCATCCACCCAATGGTCAGGGCGCCACAGCCATTTTGCTGTTAAACATATTATCACATTTTGATTTGGCCGCTCTGGCGCCCTTCAGCGCGGAGCGCGCGCATATCGAAGCCGAGGCCACCAAATTGGCCTATGATGCGCGCAACCGCTTTATTGCGGATGCGCGGATGACCGATGCCACCGCGCATTTGCTCGCACCAGAAACCGCGGAAAAACTGGCTGCTTTAATCGATCCTAATGCCGTAATTCAAGATGTGACAGCGATCAGCGAGACGGTTCATAAAGACACTGTCTACATTACAGTTGTTGATAAAGACCGAATGTCGGTTTCGTTGATCTACTCAATCTTCAACACATTTGGTTCTGGCATTTCGAGCGATAAATTCGGGATTTTGATGCATAATCGTGGAGCAGGATTTAACCTTATTCCCGGGCATCCCAATGAATTGCGGGGCGGGCACCGCCCGATGCATACCATCATCCCCGGCATGCTGTGCAAAGGTGGAAAGCCTGTGATGCCCTTTGGCGTTATGGGGGGGCAATATCAAGCGAATGGCCATGCCCGCGTTTTGACGAATATGCTCGATTACGGTATGGCGCCGCAGGAGGCACTAGACGCACCGCGCAGCTTTGCTGAATTGGGCCATTTGAAAGTTGAGCGCAGCTATGATCCAAAAGAGGTGCAAAAACTAGCAGATATTGGCCATAAAATCGAGCAGGATATTGAACCAATCGGCGGCGCTCAGGCGATTATGATGCATGAAAACGGTGTGCTAGAGGGCGCCTCGGATCCTAGAAAAGATGGCTGCGCACTGGGTTACTAACGCCCAGGCTGATCCTGCGGGGGGCGCCGCATGCTAGCCGCTCGCGCGGCGGGTCAATTCAGTTGAAAATGCAGCGGATATTGGCCATTTTCGAAGGGACCGAAGAGATCAGGAATATCGGGATGATCGACGGGTTCACCCGAAGGGTCTTCCACGAGATTTTGTTCTGACACATAGGCCACGTAGAAACTGTGATCGTTTTCTGCAAGCAAATGATAATAGGGCTGCTCTTTGACCGGGCGATGATCCTCTGGAATCGACTCATACCATTCATCCGTATTGCTGAATTCTGGATCAACATCAAAAATCACCCCTCTAAAAGGGTGTTTTTTATGACAAACAACTTGCCCGAGGCGATATTTAGCATTTTTCAAATACATCAGGTAGCCATCCTACGCGTTGCGCGATCCGGCTTCAAGTGCCCAGAGGTAAATTTGCCCGCGCTTCGATCCAAGCGGCTTTCACGATTGCCAAAGCACTGAGATCTTTTTTAGGCCAGCTCTGCCAAACATGACGCAGTTTAAATGTATCAAATAGAGGCATAATAATGCTTTTGCGCTACCGGTTTGGCCTTTTGAAATCATCCGAAACTTGATAACCTATAAAAAAACAAAGTTGAAATGACCATGAGCAGAACGATCATTATATTATGCCTGGTTTTTACGCTGGGATCCTGCAGCATCTTTAGCACCGGCGATGTAACGGGCAACCTTGACAATGCCTGCTCTATTCTTGACCAAAAACCGCAGTTTGCCCGCGCCTTCAAGGCAACCAAGCGCCGTTGGGGCGTGCCCGTTAACGTTCAAATGGCGATCATCCATCAAGAAAGCCGTTTCAAAAGTAAGGCAAAAACGCCGCGAAAATATATTCTGGGCTTCATTCCAAATGGCCGCCAAAGTTCGGCATATGGCTATGCGCAAGCCCTGGATGGCACTTGGAGCGAATATAAGGATGATACCGGCCGGATCTTAGCCCGCCGCAGCAATATTCGTGACGCATCGGATTTTATGGGCTGGTATATGACCAAAACAAAGCGGCGCAACGGGATCTCGCTGGCCGATACACGCAATCAATATCTCGCCTATCATGAGGGGCAAACCGGGTTTGCGCGCGGCAGCTATAAGCGCAAAAAATGGTTGATCAATATTGCCGGCAAAGTGGCCAATCGCTCAGATATGTATAAGCGGCAATTGTCACGCTGCGGGCGGCTTTAACGCAGCTTGCGCTTCTCAATATTCAGCAAAATATTGAACATCGAATCTTTAAGTGAGACACCTTTTTGTAAATCCTCAAGCGCAAGTAACGTTTGATCGCCTTCAGGCGTTTCAATAATCCATTGCGCCAACTCTAATGGGTTATGCCGCAACACAAGCGTGATTTCACCGCGCTCGGGATGTTGCGGATGCTGCAAGGACAACGAAGTTCGCTTTCCGTCATAACGATGATCCGTAATCAAAGCAGATTTTTGAAGATCAATCCTATCCTGCAAAATCAGGGAAAGCGGCGTTCCAGATGTTGTGAAACTGGTTGGCTCACCATCGCCTTTAGGATCAAAAATCGCCATTTGTCCGGCAGAGACCAGCACCAATACTTCCGATGGGATTTGATATTCAAAGCGTAAGCGCCCCGGACGCTTCATAAAAAACTGTCCCTGCGCAGAGGATCCGTCAGCGCCAATTTGAACAAACGTCGCCTGAATGCTGCGCAAGCTATTTAGATGCGCGGAAATATCCGCCAAAGAGGCTTTTTCTGCATGACCAACGCCGGCTAACCCAAAAAAAATACCAAGCGAAATTGAAAATATACGTTTCATATATGCAGTCTAGTCATCCCAGAAGCCACCGCCAGCGAAAGTCGCAATTTTGTGACCTCTCGCGCAGGGTTACGGTTGCTCTGGCACCAAAATATCACGCTTTCCAACATGGTTTGCAGGGCTAACAAGGCCTTCCTCTTCCATTTGCTCAACCAAGCGGGCCGCCTTATTATACCCTATGGCAAGCTTTCTTTGGATGTAGCTGGTCGAGCATTTGCGATCCTGCAAAACAATGGCCACGGCTTGATCATAGAGCACATCTTCGCCTTCAGATGCCCCGGTCAACCCCAGCACAAGGTCAATTGAGTCAGATTTATCGTCATCTGGCCCTTCAACGACACCACTTTTATAATCGGGCGGGCCGAAAGATTTCAAATGGCTGACAACTTCTTCAACTTCGGTGTCGCTTACAAAAGGCCCATGGCAGCGGGTGATCTTTGAACCGCCCGCCATGTAGAGCATATCCCCCATACCAAGCAGCTGCTCAGCTCCCATTTCGCCCAGAATCGTACGGCTGTCGATTTTACTGGTGACTTGAAACGAGATCCGGGTGGGAAAGTTGGCTTTAATCGTTCCCGTAATCACATCAACTGATGGGCGCTGCGTTGCCATGATCAAATGAATACCCGAGGCACGCGCCATCTGAGCAAGGCGCTGAATGCAGGCTTCGATTTCTTTACCGGCCACCATCATCAAATCCGCCATCTCATCCACAATCACCACGATATATGGCATTTTTTCAGGCAGAAATTCTTCAGTTTCAAAAACTGGCTCGCCGGTGGCATCATCAAACCCGGTTTGGATCGTGCGGCTGAACATTTCGTTTTTGCCTAAGGCATCCGCCACGCGCCCATTATAGCCGTCAATATTGCGCACGCCCATTTTTGACATTTTCCGGTAGCGCTCTTCCATTTCACCAACCACCCATTTCAAAGCCACAACGGCTTTCTTAGGGTCGGTCACAACCGGGCTGAGCAAATGCGGAATGCCATCATAGACGCTGAGCTCCAGCATTTTCGGATCGATCATAATCATCCGGCACTCATCGGGCGTGAGCTTATAGAGCAAGGACAAAATCATCGTGTTGATCGCGACAGATTTGCCAGATCCAGTGGTGCCTGCAATCAGCAGATGCGGCATTTTTGCAAGATTGGTTACCATCGGCTCGCCGCTGATATCCTTTCCCAGCGCCAATGGCAGGCGGTGGCTGCTATCGCCAAAGGCTTTCGCCGAAAGAATTTCGCGCAAAACCACTTTTTCGCGTATGTCATTGGGCAATTCTATCCCGATGATAGACCGGCCCGGCACCGTGGAGACGCGGGCCGATAAGGCCGACATTGAGCGCGCGATATCATCAGATAAACCGATCACACGGCTGGCTTTTAAACCCGGCGCCGGCTCTAATTCATACATCGTAACAACCGGCCCAGGCCGCACGCTGACAATATCCCCCTTCACCCCATAATCATCCAAAACAGATTCGAGCAGCCGCGCGTTTTCTTCCAGCGATTCATCAGACAATTGATGCCGCGCTACGCTGATTGGGCTGGCCAACAGGCCCAAAGGCGGCAATTCAAAATCGGTTTTGGGGTCTTCAAATTTTAAGCTTGGCTGCGCTTCTTGCTGCGCGCGCGCCGATTGCGCTTGAGACACTTTCAGTGGCGGGTGAACGATTGTGCGCGCCTCGGGGCGGGGTATCGCGGAGCGCAAAGAAAAATTGGTGTCCTGCTCGCCATATTCGGGCTCTGGATAAAGCGGTTGCGCATCTTCATCTCCAGCGCTTGAAACCAAAGCTTGCCCCTCTGTCTGAAAGACTTGCGAAGATCGATCCGCCGAAAGCTGCGGCTCGCGGCGTAATCCGGTTAAAAGCGGTTCGCCCAGTGCAAATTGTGATGGCACTCCAGCAGCGCCTTCTGGCGAAGCGTCTTGAGGCTGAAACACGTGCGACTGAGCCTCAGATGCGGCATCCTCAAAGGCGGGTTCAACCCGTAATCGCGATTTCACAGCATCACTGATCCGCGCCTGCAAACGGTCTTCCGGGCCAGCCGGCGCAGAGCTATGCGCGTGGCTATTGAGCGGCGGTTCTAGAGGCGAGGGATCTTCTTCGCGCTTGATAAATCCAGGCAATCTGGAAAATAAACCCCGCTTCACCTCTGTGTGAGGCACGGCCAAATCTTGGGAAAACTCAGATGGGGCCTGGGGCACAAATGTTGCGGAACCTCCGCCTCGGCGGATAATATCCGAGGGCGCAGAGGCATCAACCTGTTGGGTGCGTGCTGCAAGCAAGCGCATACTGCCCCGGCCAAGGCCCCTTGCGACTGCGCGCCCGGATTGCAACACCCCCCCGCGCAGGAATCGCAGCGCATAGCCAAGCTCGCGCTTAGAGACGCCCAAACAATACAGCCCAATCAGCACCAAGGTGATCCCCGTTGCAAAAGATGTATAGGTTAAGGTGGGTTGCGCCGGCAAAGGTGACAGCCGCAAAAGCGTTTTCAAAACCGTATCGCCAAACAAACCACCAAGGCCAAAATTATTACCCCAGCTGGCAGGTGGCACAAGCCCAGCGGCGTAAATTGCAAAAACCGCAACGCCGAAGGGCGCAAAAATCAACCGCCCCAACGCCCGATGCGCGCCGCGATGCAATAGGCAGCGCAGCCCCCAGACGGCCTGTATCGCGACCAACGACCAGGCCGATAGACCGAAAATCAACATGATCGGGGCCGCAATCATCGCCCCAAACGAGCCCAGAATATTTTGTACCGGTGCATCAGAGGCGGAAAGCCAACTGGGATCTTCAGGTGCATAGCTGGTAAACATCATGGCGGTCAGCCCGCTTAGAGCCAAAAGTCCTAGGCCCAAAAACTCTACCGCGCGCCGTTCCAGAGCGGCCTGCAACGCGCTGTCAAAAATGGGGGGTCTTACTCTTGCAGAAGGATATGCCATTGGGGCCTCTTAGGTGTAAAGACATGCATGCAGCCGCGTCAGCGCCTGCTCAGTTATTGATTTTGGGGCCACCAAGGCAACCCGAATGAAACCATGCCCGGGATTTCCGTCGGGCGTGTCGCGCGCCAAATAGGCACCCGGAAGAACGCGAATACCGGTTTCGCGCCATAATTTAAGCGCAGCCTGTTCTCCATCCTCAACAGGCAGCCAAAGGAAAAATCCGGCCTCTGGGCTGATATAACCGGGCACAGACCCGAAAAGTGCATCCGCTATGTCGAATTTTTCTTGGTATAATCCGCGATTTTCGATCACATGTTGCTCATCCGCCCAGACCGCTTCTGCCACCCGCTGCAAAGGCAATGGCAAAGGCGCCCCCGAATAAGCTCGCAAATGCTTCATCCGCGCGATCGTTTGCGGCCCCGAAGCGGCAAAACCCGAGCGCAGCCCGGGCAGATTTGAGCGCTTTGACAGCGAATGGAACACCACCACCCGTTCAGGGTCAGCGCCAATCTGATTTGCAATCTGCAACGCCCCTGACGGCGCGCCCTTACGATAAATCTCCGAATAACACTCATCCGCGAAAATCTTAAAATCGTAGGTTTCAGCCAGTTCAATCAGAGATTTCAGATAGGCGGGCGAGGCCACTGCCCCCTGCGGATTGGAGGGCGAACAAATATAGGCAATGGCGGTTCGATTAAGCACGTCAGGGCTTAAACTGGCATAATCAGGTAAAAAGCCGTTTGCAGCCCGCGCGGTCACCAAATGGGGCTGCGCCGCGACCGAAAAGGTTGCTGCAAGATAAACCTGATAAAAGGGATTGGGCAGCAAAACCAATGGCGGTTGTCCGGCTTTGGCTTCTGGGCATAACGCCATGGCGGCGTTGTAAAGCCCTTCGCGGGTGCCGTTCAAAGATAAAATATCCGTCAGTGGATTGACGCAAACGCCATATCGCCGCGCAATCCATGCCGCGATATTGCTAAGCAATTCGGGGCTGCCATCATTGGGCGGGTAGGCGTTGAATTCAGACATATGCGCGACCAAGATATCTTGAATCCACGCAGGAAAAGCGTGCTTGGGCTCACCAATTGACATAGCAACGGGTTCGCCGCCCGGAGGGTGCGAGTCTAACAGCGCGCGCAGGCGCGGAAATGCATAAGCGGGAAGGTTCGAAAACCGCTCAGGAAACGCCATATATGCCTCAATCAATCGGGATCATTTTGCCCCGTTAAGGTGCAGACTACCGAAGCAAAGCGCTTTCGTCTATACAAAGCCAAAAAAAATAAAAAAATAGGGCAAAAAAACGTTTTTTCGCTCCTAGGGTGCGCTCTTTAAGCCAAAATTGCAGCCTCAGCAGCCTGTGCAAGGCGCAAAAGCCCCTCTTCTGCGCCTGGCGGTCCCATCAGCATCAGCCCACAACTTGGTGTGCCACTTGGTAAGGTAATCGCGCATAATCCCATAAGATTGCCGATCCGTGTATTGCGCAGCGCCAGCAGGTTTTCCTTTACATAATAGTCAGCATCTTCCATCAGCCGCGCGGCATTGGGCGGTAAAATCGGCGCGGTTGGGCATAAAATGGCGTCATAGCCAGCCGTAAGCGCAAGATAGTCCTGCCGCAACGCCGCAAGCATTTGCGAGGCGGCGATATAATCGCATGCGGCAAAATCAGCCCCCCCCCGAAAGCGATTTAAAATTTCTTCAAACATCACCTCGGGTTGCGCTTCAATCACCGTTTTCCACGTGCCATAGGCCTCTGAAGCAAACAATATCGGGCTTAGTGGCATCGCTTTGGAAACCGCCTCGATTTCAATATCCTCAACCATCGCGCCCGCTTTGATCACCTTTGCCAATGCCGTTTCAAACCCTAAAGCTGGGGCCTCTCGCAGCTCATCAAACGCAACCGTTTGCAATACACCAAGGCGCTTTCCACGCAAACTGCTTGCGGTTAAATCCGCTGGGGTCCGACCTTCCAAAGCCGCCAATAACAACGCGGCATCTTCAACCGTTTTGCTGAGCGGGCCAACCGTGTCAAACGTAGCACATAGCGGCACCACCCCCTGAACCGAGACGCGGCCAGCTGTGGTTTTCAAGCCCACCAAATCATTCCACGCCGCTGGAATGCGCACTGAACCGCCCGTATCCGATCCGATCGCTCCAGCGGCCAAATCACACGCGATAGACGCCGCTGCCCCCGAAGAAGACCCGCCCGCCACCGCCGCTGCATCATTGATGCAGGCTGGTGTCGCGGTGACAGGGTTCAGACCCAAACCGCTGAACGCCAGCTCTGACATATGCGTTTTGCCCAGGCAGACCAAACCTTGCGCCGTCGCGTTTGCCAAAACCTCAGCATCCTCCGCCGGCACCCGCCCCGCCAAAAGAGCCGAGCCTGCCTCGGTTGGATATTCGGCGCTGTCAAATAAATCTTTCCAACTGATCGGCACACCATCCAATGGCGATCGCAATCCGCCAGTTTTCGCCCGCTGTTGCGCCGCTTCAGCTTCAACGCGCGCGCGGTCAGGCGTTTTGCAAGCATAAATTCGGCTTGTATCTGCATGCGCGTTCATCTGCTCAAGATAGGCCTCAGTGAGCTCAACCGGATCCACACGGCCTGCGGCGATCGCCCTACCTTGTTCTGCAGCACTCATCTTTAAAACTGAGCTCATTCTTATATCCCCACAATATGTTACCCCTAGACTAGCGTCATCACCGCGCATGGACAATGCGTAGAAAAAGCCCATATTACAGCGCATGATGAAGAACGCAGATATCGCAATTGTGGGCGGCAGTTTAACCGGCGCCGCCACGGCCTTGGCCGCCGCGCAAGCCGGGTTTCGGGTGGTTGTTGTTGATCAGCTTGCGGCCCATACGCAAGTCGAGCAGGGCTTTGACGGGCGCTCTTACGCGATGGCTCTTACCTCTGTGCGGTTGCTTAAGGCCTTGGGGCTTTGGGCGGATCTTGCAGAAACGGCCCAGCCTATCTTGAAAATCAAAGTTGCCGATGGCAGCCCCAGCACGGGCCCCTCGCCTTTATTTATGCAATTTGATCATGCCGAAATTGAAGAAGGTCCGATGGGGCATATGGTCGAGGACCGTTTCTTGCGCCCCCTACTTCAACGGGCGATGGCGCGCTATGAGACCATTGAGTATATCGCTGGCACCGCGCTGATTGAGCAGTCGATATCGGGCAGTGAAATGCAGCTGACCCTGTCAGATGGGCGCCAAATTTCAACCAGCCTTTTGATCGGGGCAGATGGGCGCAAAAGCCCCTCTGCGGGCCGCGCCGGAATCAAACGCATCGGCTGGGAATATGGACAAACAGCGCTTGTTTGCGCAATACAGCACGAGATCCCGCATAATGGGGTGGCCTGCCAATATTTTTTACCGGCCGGCCCTTTGGCAATCTTGCCCTTAACAGAAAACCGCGCATCCATCGTGTGGAGCGAAACCGCGCAAAACGCCAAACAGATCATGGCGCTGAGCGAGGCCGATTATCTGTCGATATTGCAGCCCCGTATTGGCGATTATCTAGGCAAAATCAGCATGGCCGGCCAGCGCTACAGCTACCCGCTTGATCTGACTTTGGCGGAAAGTTTCGTTGCGCCAAGGTTGGCTTTGATCGGCGATGCCGCGCATGGCGTGCATCCCATTGCGGGCCAAGGTCTGAATGCGGGCCTGCGCGATATCGCAGCGCTTGTGCAAGTTCTGAAAGAAGCAAAATTGCGCGGCGAAGATATTGGGGCCAGTGCTACGTTGATGCGCTATCAAGAATGGAGGCGCTTTGACGCAACCAGTCTGGCTTTGGCAACCGATACATTCAACCGTCTATTCTCAAATGATAATAGCCTGTTAAGATTGGGGCGCGACATGGGGATGGCCATGATCAACGCTGTACCTAAAGCCCGTCGCAGTTTCATCCGCGAAGCCGCAGGATTAACAGGCACATTGCCCGATTTGATGCGCTAACAAAGCATCCTGAAATGCCTGTTTGAAAAATATTTTTCAAGCGTACCCCACAGCCCTGATCACCGCAGTTTGAGCCTTGAGGCAGGGCATCGAGTAAGCCGCGTTCACGCTTAACTCTTAGATTGTGGCTTGATTAAAATAATTTATAACTGCCCATAGCCCAGCAACCAAACAGCGTGTTTCTTATGACTCAATCTGTCGACAAAACATTGCGTGACGCCGCCGCGCTGCACAAAGCCGGCCGCATCGCTGAGGCCATAAAGCTGTATCAAGCGGTATTGACCAAATTCCCAAAAAACCCGCGCGCATTAAAAGCCCTTGCTATGCTTAAAGGCGTATCAGCCCCTGCAAGGCCAGGGCAAATGCCCCTGACAGAGTTCAATGCGCTCAAAGAACAGTATCAAAAAGGAAATTTCATTGACTTGGCAAATCAAGCACAAGGCCTGGCAAATGCTTTTCCAAAAGACAAAGCCTTACTCAACTTGCTTGGATCTGTGTTCAACCAACTGAACCAAGCTCAAGCAGCCATCACGTTGCTGAGTGGCGCCTTACGCTTGGATAGGTTTTTTATCGACGCCCAATTCAATCTGGGCATCGCCCACCAAAAAAATCAGGATCTGGCAAACGCGATTGCCTGCTTTCAAAACGTTATAGAGCTTGCGCCAAATAACGGCGCGGCACATTTTAAATTGGCCAATGCTTTTAGGGCAAATTCTGAATTTCAAAAAGCGATTCTACATTATAAAAAAACGCTTACTTTAGAGCCAAACCATGCCCCCGCGCATTGCAATTTAGGGCTCTCATTGCAGGCAATCGGCGATATCGCGCAAGCTATTCGCCAGTATCAAGCAGCGCTTAAAATTGATCCCAAATTTGTTCCAGCGCAGGGTAACTTGGGCAATGCAATGATGGCACAAGGCGCGTTTGAAAATGCGATTAAAGCATTTTTGAAAACGCTGAAGTTGCAGCCTGAAAATTATATCACCTCTTTAAACCTTGGCCGCGCGTATAAAGAAAACGGTGATTTCCAAGCTGCCTTTAACGCCTTTAGCAAAGTGATTTCGATGCAGCCGGAATTTTCTGAGGCGCATAACGATCTTGGCTTAACGCTTTATGGCCAAGGAAAATTGGAAACCGCGCTTAAAAGCTATCAAAAAGCCGTAGACCTAAATCCAAATTACGCAGATGCCTATAACAATATGGGTGTTGCCCATCAAGAATTGGGCGCAGTGACGCGCGCGATTGAAAGTTATCAAAAAGCCATAGCGATAAACCCGAACCATCTTGTGGCATATGGTCAAAAAATGTTCCAGCAAGCCAGCCTATGCGATTGGAGCGCGTTGCAGCAAGACCGAACGATGATTGCAACACTCGGTGTGAGCACACCCGATGTTACGCCTTGGAATATGTTGGGGTTTGAAGATCATCCAATGCGCCATTTGCAGCGTTCAAAACTTTTTGCTGAGAAAAAATATAATCAAAAACCCCTCGCCGAAGCCGCGCGCCCTGCACAGCGCGCTAAACCGGTGCGCATCGGATATTTCTCGGCAGATTTTCATGATCATGCAACCATGTATTTGATGGCGCGCGTGTTTGAAAAGCATAGCAAATCAGACTTTGAAATATACGCCTATTCTTATGGGCCAAACACCAATGATTGCATGCGCAAAAGGCTTACAGCCGCCGTGGATAAATTTCACAATGTGCGCCAGTTGAGCGATTTTGACATCGCCGCTTTGGCGCGCGACCATGAAATTGATATAGCGGTCGACCTAAAGGGCTATACGCAAAATACCAGACTTGGCATTTTCGCCTTCAAAGCAGCCCCGATACAGATCAGTTATATCGGGTATCCGGGCAGCCTTGGAGCGCCTTTCATCGACTATATTATTGCCGATCCAGTCGTTATACCTCGCGCATATGAAAGCGCTTATTCTGAGAAAATTATCTTTTTACCGCATAGCTATCAGGCCAATGATGATATGCGCCCAATCGCAAACACCGTTTATAGCCGATCCCAGCTTGGCTTGCCTGCAGACGCTTTTGTGCTCTGCTGTTTCAATAATTCGTATAAAATAACCCCCTGTGAATTCGACATTTGGATGCGCGTGCTATCGCAAATCGAGGGCAGCGTACTGTGGCTGCTGGAGGCAAATAAATGGGTCTCGCAGAACTTGCGCAACGCCGCCCAAGCCCGCGGGATCGATCCAAGCCGTTTGATCTTTGCGCCAAAGCTTGCCCATCACGAACATTTGGCCCGCCATAGCTGCGCGGATCTTTTTATAGATACGTTCAACGTGAACGCCCATACCACGGCCAGTGATGCGCTTTGGGCCGGCCTTCCGCTGGTCACAAAAGCCGGCAAAGGCTTTGCAGCGCGGGTTGCCGCCAGCCTGTTAACCGCCATCGGACTGCCCGAGCTAATCGTAGAAACCGAGGCGGCCTATGAGGCGCTTATTCTTGATCTGGCACGCTCGCCCCAGCAGCTTCAGACGGTTACAGAAAAGCTTGCGCAAAACCGCAGAACCAGCCCGTTATTTGATGCAGGCTTGCTTACCAACCATTTGGAAACAGGCTATCGCGCCGCCTATCAGCGCTGGGTTGAACAGAAACCACCCGCGCATATACGTATTGCCCCCTGACCCCCGAACAGATCCCGTGCAGAACTGCTTGCAGAGCAACCTACCCATTGCACGCGCTTTTCGTGGGGCCAGATGGGCTTTATTCGCAGCCTAAAAGACGCTTGTTTTCATTTTTTATCGACGCTTTGGTTTCAGCGCCAAGCCAGGTGCATAATCTCAGCGCGCCGCGAGGCAAAAGCCTCACGCCAAAGGGCGCGCTTCATCAAGCAGTAAGACCGGAATACCATCGCGAATTGGATAGGCCACGCCCGCGGCTTTTGACACCAATTCTTGACGATCGGGCAAATATTCAAGCCGCGTATGCGTTTGCGGGCAAACCAAGGCTTCGAGCATCCGCCGATCTGCCTGCGCCGCCGCATCAGTCATTGCAACATCTCATCAGAATTGCCACCGCGCATACTGTATTCAATCAAGGTGATCAGCGTTTCCCGACGCGTCATCAATGAGGGGGCTTCGAGCAAAGCTTGTTTATCTTCGCTTTCAAACTCAAGCAGCATTGACAACGAATTGATCAACAATTCATCATCAGCGTCTTTCAAGGTTTCCCAATCCGTCGATAAACCGCGATTTTCAAAGTAACGCTCCAACAATTTGAAAAACGTTTGACGTCTAAATCCGGGATCTTTTTCAGATTTTGCAAGGTCACCTTCAAAGCCCGTCCAAGAGGTTTCAAAGCGGCGATAAGGGGTAAACCCGTCTACTTCTGCGCCGATACGATAGCGTGATACCCCACTCAGCGTCACCATATAACGGCCATCTTCAGTTTCCGAAAATTGGGTCACGCGGCCGGCACATCCAATCGCTTGCATGCGGTCCGAGGCTTTTTTCCCGCGGGGCTGTATCATACCAATCAAGCGATGCGGTGTTTTCAAAACATCTTCGATCATCGCAAGATAACGCGGCTCAAAAATATGCAAAGGCAGACGCGAGCGAGGCAGCAACAACGCCCCGGGCAGGGGGAATACGGGTATGATATCGGGAAAATCAGAAGAATTTGTCATATGCAAATATTAGCGCCCGATACCGTTCAGGCAAATATCATCGAGCTTAATTTGCGTCGGCCCGCCAAAACGATCGGATCATTTGGCTTTAACGCATCAAATATGGTGAAAAGCTGCGCGCGGGCGGCGCCTTCATTCCACTCACGGTCGCGGCGAAACAGCTCTAAAAGCTCGCTCACAGCCGGTTCAGCCTCACCAGCTGCATATAGCGCCTGCGCAAAATCTAACCGCGCCTGATGATCATCCGGATTTGCCGCAACCGCGGATCGCAAATCCTCAAGCGGGCCGGCATTTTGGCCCTGTTTGGCCAACTCAAGCTGAGCGAAGGCGGCTTCCAATTCTGGGCTCTGCGCAATCTCAGCAGGGGCTCCGTTCAGCACAGCTTCTGCTTGTTCTAGATCGCCCAAAGCAATATGGGCACGCACCAAACCGCCATAGGCAGCCGGATTATTTGGCTCTTCTTCCAGCACGGCGGCAAAGGTTTGGGCGGCATCCTCCGCAGCACCTTCGGCCAGCATCTCTTCAGCCGCCTCGATCGCATCCGCCAAACCGCCCCCCGGCGCCCCATCGCCAGCGGCCACCACGCGCTCTACAAATGCTTTCACCTCCGAGGCGGCAACCGCGCCTTGAAAGCCATCAATCGGCTGGCCTTTCCAAAATGCATAAACCGTCGGAATTGACTGCACGCGCAGCTGCTCAGATACCATCGGGTTTTCGTCAACATTGACTTTCGCCATTTTTACGGCGCCATTGGCGGCGTTCACCGCCTCTTCCAATTGCGGCCCCAATGTTTTGCAAGGCCCGCACCATGGCGCCCAAAAATCAACAATCACAGGAATAGTATTGCTGGCCTCGACGACTGCGGTCATGAATTCGCTTTCGTTCACATCAGCAATCACATCAGCCGCTGCCGGCGCGCTGGGTTGTCCTAATTCAAGCATTTGCTACCTCTTTAATTATCTTAAATGGTTATATGGCGATTGTGGCGCGAAATTCAAAGGTCAAAGCTGGCAAAAACCGGCACATGATCACTGGGTTGCTGCCATCCGCGCACGTCGCGCAGAATTTTTGACGAATGGGCAAGCGGCGCAATATCTTTGCTGGCCCAAATATGATCCAACCTGCGCCCCTTATCCGCTGCGTTCCAATCTTTGGCGCGATAAGACCACCAGCTATATAAAAGCCCCTCCGGGATATCCTGGCGGGTCACATCCACCCAATCACCCGCAGCTTGAGTTTCAGCCAAAGCGGCAACTTCTATCGGCGTGTGGCTGACCACTTTCAGCAATTGCTTATGGCTCCAAACATCATCTTCGCGTGGCGCGATGTTTAAATCTCCCACAAGTATTGATTTTTGCGGCTTGGCGGCACCAAAATAATCACGCAAATCCGCCAGATAATCCAATTTCTGACCAAATTTTTCATTCACAAGCCGGTCCGCGACATCGCCGCCTGCCGGCACATAGACATTATGGATCGTCACCCCGTTGTCCAGACGGCCGGCAATGTGGCGGGCATGGCCCAATCCTGCGAAATCTTCCCCAGCGGCTTCTTCCATCGGCCGCTTAGAAAAAATCGCAACGCCATTATACCCCTTCTGGCCCCGTGCAACCATGTAAGGATAACCAATTTCGGCAAAAACCTCGGCGGGAATTTTCTCAACCGGCGATTTACATTCTTGCAAACACAGCACATCCGGCGCCTCTTCTTGCAGCAGGCGCGCCACCAGATCAACGCGCAGGCGAACAGAATTAATATTCCAAGTGGCAAGCGTAAAAGACATCACAAGGCTCCTTTCAAATGTGCTAGAAGGCCTCTAGCACAGGGCCTGTTGATGCAACAGCGTTATTCAAAGGAATAGCTGACCACTTCATACTCAATGCCATCAAAATCATGAAAATAAAATCGCGACCCTGGTTCATATTCTGCATGGTCACGGGGTGTAAACCCCGCTTTTTTCGCGCGGGATTCGCAGGCCACAAGATCGCGCACGCAGACTCCAATATGATTCAAGCCGCCCAGAAAACCATCTGGATCAGACGGTGTTTTCTGCAGATCTGCAGGGCAATACAGCGCCAGATACTGAGCGTCTGTTCCAACGTGAACCGTATATCCAGTATTTAGTGCTGGCCCTGCCAGCGTATGCGCCACCCAAAAACTGTTTGCATCCAGGCCGCGGTTTTTTCAGGATCAGAAACCGTAATATTCGCATGCTCTAAACTAATATGTTCCACCCTATACCTCGCATCATAAAAATACCTGATTCTTCTGATAGCGGTTCAACCATGGTTTAAGACAAATGGTTTTTGAAAGATGCAGGAAATTTCTATCCGCTTTCTGGCAAGGCGCACGGGTATTGCTGCCTCGGCATTGCGCTATTATGAAACGCGAGGTCTTTTAAAACCACAGCGCAACCGTGCCGGTCAACGGCGCTATCCCCGCTCGGATATCCGCCGCGTTTCAATTGTAATCATAGCCCAAAAATGTGGTTTCCGCCTGCGCGACATCAAAAAATTGCTTGCACCTTTATCGCAGAACCGATCGCCAACCGCCGCTGAATGGGCCTTGGTCTCGCAGGCCATGCGGGCTGAATTGAATAGAAAAATCCAGCAAACAACCAACTTACGGGATCAATTGGAAAGCTGCATTGGCTGCGGTTGCCTTTCGATGAAAGCCTGCCATTTGTTCAATGCGCAGGATCACCTGGCCAAACAAGGGGCCGGTCCAATGCGGTTTGCACTGCAGGCGGCGCCTTTTCCGGCATCCGATTCGGATTAAATCCCACCAAACCGCTCCGCCAAATAGACTAGGCCACCAATTTATATCCGCCCGCCGCTGTCACCAAAAGACTGGCCTGCGATGGATCCACTTCAATCTTTTGCCGCAGGCGGTAAATATGCGTTTCCAGCGTATGGGTTGTGACGGCCGCATTATACCCCCACACCTCATGCAATAATTTTTCCCGTGGTACGATCACAGCGCCGGCGCGCAGCAGAAATTTTAATATATTGGTTTCCTTTTCAGTCAGTCTGACTTTTTGGCCATCCGCACCCGTCAAGATCTTATGGGAGGGTTGGAACGTGTAGGGCCCCAACGTAAAACTTGCATCCTCTGACAACGCATGTTGGCGCAATTGGGCGCGCAAACGGGCCAAAAGCACAGCCATTTTGAAAGGCTTTGTAATGTAATCATTGGCCCCTGAATCCAAACCAAGGATCGTATCCGCATCACCATCATGGCCGGTCAACATCACGATCGGGCATTTCACATTCTGCTTTCGCATCACCTTGCACAGCTCGCGACCATCCGTATCTGGCAACCCAACATCCAAGATAATCAGATCAAAGCTTTTTTGCGCAATATGGTGCAGCGCCTCTTGCCCGTTTGCAGCCTGCTCCACCATGAATTCCTGCGTGACGAGCAGTTGATCTGAAAGGGCGTCTCGTAGATCATCCTGATCCTCAACCAATAAAACCGAACTTACCTGCGTCATTTAACCCATCCCTCTTCTGTCCCTTTAGACATGGGAAACTTTAAATCTTTATGCAAGACTTCTCTCCGGTTGTTCACGCGGACGTGTGGGATTGTGAGGGTTTTGCAGCCAAATCACCCAAAAATGAAACATTGACCCGCTTCTGCGTTTCCAGCACAACCCAAACGAAGCAATGTGAAGGGTTTGCAGGCGCAAAATGAGGGTCGCGTTAACAATCATTGAACAAATCGCGCGCGCGCGCACTGATTTGCGCATGGGCGTGCCCGTGATCTTAAGCGCCGGGCCAGCGCAAACTTTGGTGGTGCCCATCGAAACGCTGAGCCAGGCGCGGCTAGATCAGATGATCGCGTCCAAGCATCACCTGCATATGGTGCTGACCAAACAGCGCGCAGAAACGCTGAAAATTGCTGCCTATGACGGCGATCTGGCGCGGCTTGCGCTGCCTGCAGATCGCAATTTGGCCTGGCTTCGAAGCCTTGCAAACCCGGTCGATGACCTCAGTGTTCCGTTGAAAGGTCCGTTTCAAACCCTGCGCGGGGGAGAGGTTCACCTGGATCGGATTGCGCTGGCCTTGGTGAAATCGGCGCATCTTTTGCCGGCTGCGCTGATGGCCAGCCTTCCCGGATCAATAAGCGGGCCGGATCTTGCAATGCTGACGCGCCTGAACGCCGAGCAAACCAAACCGTTTTTAGAGGCGCAAAGCGTGTTATCTTCGGTTGCAGCAGCGCAAATCCCAACCGCGCCTGCAGCAAACACCCGCTTACATGTGTTTCGACCTGATGATGGGGGTGAAGAACATTACGGGCTGGAAATCGGTCTTCTTGACCGTGCGCAACCCGTCTTGGTGCGTTTGCATTCGGCTTGTTTTACCGGCGATGTTCTGGGCAGTTTAAAATGTGATTGCGGCCCCCAATTGCAGGGGGCGCTGCAGCAGATGGGGCAAGAGGGCGCGGGCACTTTGCTCTATCTCAACCAAGAGGGGCGCGGGATCGGCCTGACAAATAAATTGCGCGCCTATGCGTTGCAAGATCAGGGCTTTGATACGGTAGAAGCCAATCACCGCTTGGGGTTTGAAGATGATGAGCGCGATTTTCGCCTCGGCGCTTCAATCCTGCGCAAATTGGGCATTTCGCAAATCCGCTTGCTTACCAATAATCCGGCAAAAGTGGCGATGATGGAGCAACAAGGCATCACCGTCGCAGAGCGCGTGCCCTTAAAGCGGGGGGAAAACCCGCTCAACGCAAGCTATTTGTCGACAAAGGCGCAAAAATCCGGGCATCTTTTGTGAGGGTGAGGCCAAAGGATATCGTGCTTACCAAACGCGGCCTGCGGTTTCAGGGCCGATACTATCCTTGCAGCATTGGGCGCGGCGGCATCAGCGATCGTAAGCGCGAAGGCGATGGGGCAACCCCGTCCGGCAGCCATGAAATCGTTGGCCTGCTCTATCGCCCCGATAGGTTAGCAGCACCAACCGACTGGGCGCGCCCGATTGGCCCAAGCGATCTTTGGTCGGATGATCCAACCGATCAAGACTATAATATGATGGTGCGGACGCCCTATTCAGGCCGCCATGAAAGGTTAATGCGGGCGGATCCGCTTTATGATCTGATAATCCTCACCAATTGGAACTGGCCCTATGCTGTGAAAGGCCGCGGTTCGGCGATCTTTTTGCACCAATGGCGGCGGCCGCATTATCCGACCGAAGGCTGTATCGGCGTGTCGCGCACGGATCTGCGCCGCATCGCCAAAGGCCTTAGATTTGGCACTAAGCTGGTGATTGCTTAGCCGCTGGCACCCGATTGCCAAAAATAGCCGATCCAACGCGGATATGCGTGGCGCCATGGGCGATGGCCAATTCAAAATCTGCCGACATGCCCATCGATAACCCTAACAAGCCGTTGCGCGCCGCCATATCGGCCAAAAGCTGAAAATGGGCGCCGGCCTCTTCTTCAGCCGGTGGAATACACATCAGCCCGATAATCGGCAAATCAAGCGCGCGACAATCGGCGATAAACGCATCGCAATCGGCGTTTAAAATCCCGGCTTTTTGCGGCTCGGACCCCGTGTTAACCTGAATAAACAGTTTTGGACATTGTCCCAGTTCCTGCGCCAATCGGGCCAAAGCAGCTGCCAGTTTTGGCCGATCAAGCGAATGTATCACGTCAAATAGCTGCATCGCTTGGCGCGCTTTATTGCTTTGCAACGGCCCCAAGAGGTGCAGATCTATGCCGGAAAACTCAGCACGGAAATGCGGCCATTTTTGCGCCGCCTCTTGCACTCTATTCTCACCAAAACACCGATGCCCTTGCGCCAGCACCGCGCGCACGCGTTCATCGGGTTGCACTTTTGACACGGCGATCAATTCAGGAGGGGTTTTGATGCCCGCCGCGGGCGGCGCAACCGCCTCAACCGCGCGTGTAATCCGCTGTTTAATTTGATCCAGGCTCATGCGCTTTTCTCTTCGCTCGTAGTTTATCCTCAATAGGATAGGGTTTTACGGGTGATTTCAACCTTCGACGCTGTTTTAAACCTTAAAGGAGCGCGCAACAGAACCCAAACAACATGCCGATCGAAATTCGAGAGCCATATGCAATGACGCGGCGTTTTAAAGCCGCGCTGCCGCGCATCACCCCGGATAGAACCGGCCCCCGCATTCACAGGCGCCAAAAGCTGCAAAAGCAGGACGTCCATAAAAAAAAGAGCAGCCCATAGGCTGCTCTTTCCATCCAAACTAAGTTGTTTAACTTAGAATGAGAATGCTGCTGAAACTTCTGTTTCTTCTTGGTCGTTGCCCTTGGCAACCAGCGTTACGCCGCCCAAGTCATACGTCAATGTTGTCAGCGTTTCGGCTTCATCACCGAACTTGCCTACATCGCCTGTGTCTTTCGCATAAGCAATGGTCAAAGCGCCCATTGTATATGAGATTGACAATTCGTTTTCGGCTGTATCAGCTGCTGTGTTGCCATCAGTTTCAGAACGTGCTGTCAAAGCCATTCCACCAACTGTTGTTGTGATACCGACATAGTGGCTTTCGATTTCATCTGTACCAGCAGACAAAACGGTTCCGCCCATTGTGTAGGTCACTTTGGCGTCATAATTTTGAGTAGCTTGATCATCTGCATCATATGACACTGACATTGCGCCCATTGTATAACCAACAGATACAGTGTTGATGGTGTCAGAAGCTGTGCCGTTGCCATCATTGTCTTTCACTTCAAGACCAATTGACAAACCATTTGCTGCATAGCCCAAAGTGGTCAAAGACCGGCCTTCAACATCTTCGTCTACTTCATAACCTGCTGAGAAGCCATTTGCTGCATAAGCGATCTTCCAATCACCCGCTGCTTCATCAAGACCATTGCCGTTGGCTGTTTCCAAGCCACCGATGTCATTCGCATCATATGTATATGACAAGCCGTTTGAGCTCATTGAGAACGCGCCCAATGCGTTTGAGGCCGCGTCTTCGTCAATTGTCATGCTGGCAGAATATGCAACGCCGCCGGCTTCACCTGAACCAGATACCCCAAAATCGAATGTGTCGCTGTAGCCGTAGGTCGTGCCTGCTGTGTTTTGCTCACCAAAGTTGCCATATGACAATTTTGCTGAAGCGCTGTAAGATACGTCCGCTGCTGCATAACCTGCAGTCAACGCAATCGCTGTAGTCGCGAGAAGAACATTTTTCATCTTTTTTTCCTCGAAGTTAAAACTTAGATAGCCGCACCGGTAGTCAGCGCGGCGTATGAAACCCTCTTGTCGTGTTTCGGGGGTGTTTTGCAAGCTTTGCCATGCGCGGCCGACAAGAGCGGCTTCAATCTGATGCAGGAATGCCACAGTTTGCCAAACCAGTTCGGCACTGCATGTCGCCATCCTGCGTGCCCTTTCGGGCGGCCACTGCCCGATGCGCAAAGCCAGCAGATACCCGAACCAGCCATTGCGAGAAAGCCCAGCGCGGCTCTGGACGCTGCGCGCCGAAACCACTATCACCATACCAACAGAAATGCTTGCAAGGAATTCCAAAAAGATGCGCTATGAGGCGGGTGAAATAGAAGCGAAATGGCAACAAAGCTGGGAAGACGCTGGCGTCTTCACGGCCACACGCGATCAAAGCAAACCAAAATATTACGTGCTTGAGATGTTTCCCTATCCTTCGGGGCGGATCCATATGGGCCATGTGCGCAATTACACAATGGGCGATGTGATTGCCCGCCATAAAATCAGCACCGGGCATAATGTGTTGCACCCGATGGGCTGGGATGCGTTTGGAATGCCGGCTGAAAACGCCGCGATGGCAATAGGCGGCCACCCCAAAGATTGGACCTATAGCAATATCGCCGATATGCGCGCGCAAATGAAGCCGCTTGGCCTGTCGATCGACTGGTCGCGCGAATTTGCCACCTGCGATCCGGAATATTATGGGCAACAACAAGCGCTGTTTTTGGATTTCTTAAAGAAAGATCTCGTCTATCGTAAAAACGCTGTGGTCAATTGGGATCCGGTGGATATGACCGTTTTGGCCAATGAACAGGTGGAAAACGGCCGCGGGTGGCGCTCGGGCGCGTTGGTCGAGCGGCGCGAGCTTACGCAGTGGTTTTTCAAAATATCCGACCATGCCGAAGATCTTTTGCAGGCGATCGACGGGCTAGATGATTGGCCTGCCAAGGTCAAACTGATGCAATCCAATTGGATCGGGCAATCGCGGGGGTTGGAATTTGCCTTTGATGTGATCGATGGGCCGACCGATCATTCACAAATTGCTGTTTACACCACGCGCCCGGATACATTGCTTGGCGCATCTTTTATTGGTATTTCGGCCGATCATCCGCTGGCCCGGCAGCTCGAGGCCTCAAATCCCGAGATTGCAGCCTTTAACAAAGAATGCCGGCAGATGAGCACCTCGGAAGCCGATATGGAAAAAGCCGATAAAAACGGCCTTGATACGGGGTTGCGCGTGCGCCATCCGCTAAACCCTGACTGGACTTTGCCCGTTTGGATCGCGAATTTTATTTTGATGGATTACGGCACCGGAGCAATTTTCGCCTGCCCTGCGCATGATCAACGCGATTTGGATTTCGCTCGCAAATATGACCTGCCCGTGATTGATACATTTTTTGCGCTCGATAATGACACGCCGGTTGCGGATCTGGCGTTTGTGCCCCCTAAATCTGAAAAAGTGAAATGGGCCAACCACTTCGCCGGGCTCGACATGGCCACCGGGCAAGAGGCAGTGGATGCCACGATTGCCTTCGCCGAAGCACAAGGCTGGGGCAAGGGCGTTACCAATTACCGGTTGCGCGATTGGGGCTTGTCGCGCCAGCGCTATTGGGGCTGCCCGATCCCCGTTGTACATTGCGATGCCTGCGGCGTGGTGCCCGAGAAAAAAGAAAACCTGCCCGTGATCCTGCCCGATGATGTCAGTTTTGACAAACCCGGAAATCCGCTGGATCGCCACCCGACATGGCGCAATTGTGCCTGCCCCGCCTGCGGGAAACCGGCTTTGCGTGAAACCGACACCATGGACACATTCGTTGATTCCTCTTGGTATTTTGCCCGCTTTACCGCGCCGCATGCCGCGCAACCCACCACGGCCGAAGATATCGCCTATTGGATGAATGTGGATCAATATATCGGTGGGATTGAACACGCGATTTTGCATTTGCTCTATTCGCGTTTCTTCTCGCGGGCGATGCAGCTTACCGGGCATTTGCCAAGCCGTGCGAATGTTGAGCCGTTTAATGCGTTGTTCACGCAAGGCATGGTCACGCATGAAATCTATCAGACCCGTGATGGAAAGGGACGCCCCGTCTATCACCTTCCTGAAGATGTAAGCGATGGGAAATTGGCAGATGGCAGCGCTGTCGAAATTATTCCTTCGGCAAAAATGTCAAAGTCGAAGAAAAACGTGGTGGATCCGGTGCATATTATTTCAGCTTATGGCGCGGATACCGCCCGCTGGTTCGTGCTCTCTGACAGCCCGCCAGAACGCGATGTGGAATGGACCGCCAGCGGCGCGGAGGCCGCGCATCGCCATCTTAGCCGCGTCTGGTCGCTGAGTGAAAAGATCGCGCAAATGGATATGGCGCAGACCGGGAACGGGGATGAGGCCCTGCTCCGCGAGATGCATAAAGCCATCCGTGATGTCACGCTGGGCGTGGAATCATTTGGCTTTAACGCCGCGATTGCAAAGCTATACGGCTTTACCAACACGCTGGCCAAATCACAGGCCGGCGGGCGCGTGCAACGCGATGCGATGCGGATATTGGCGCAACTGATGGCGCCAATGACCCCGCATCTGGCAGAGGATATCTGGGCCCGGCAAGGCGGCGACGGCTTGGTTATAAACGCCGCATGGCCGCAGGCAGATGAGGCCATGCTGGTTGAAACCACGCTCACGCTGCCAATTCAAATAAACGGCAAGCGGCGGGCGGAAATAACCGTTGCGAAGGATCTCGCAAAAGACAAGATCGAAGCCCTGGCTTTGGCGGAAGAGGCGGTGCAGCGCGCCTTAAACGGGGCTGTTCCGAAGAAAATTATTGTAGTGCCGGGGCGCATTGTGAATGTGGTGGTTTAGGCGCAATATCCTTTACAGCGCAAGCCTTTTGATAGGGCTGGCGCTTGCCGGATGTACGCTTGAGCCACTTTATAAATCGGGATCAGAGACCGCAGATTTTCTGCAAAATATCGAGCTGGATGTGCCCAAAGATCGCGACAGCTATGTGCTTTATAACCGCCTTTCAGAGCGGCTACATAGCGGGCAAGGAACCCGATATCTGCTCAGCATTACGCCGCGCAAAAGCGAAGCCAGAGCTGGCATCGCTGCGGACGGCCGAGCGCAACGCAAGATTGTAACCGGCTTTGCTGATTATACCATTGTTCAAATAGCCGATGGAAAAGAGGTGCAATCGGGCAGCGTAAAAGCGTTTACCGGTTACGCACAAAGCGGCTCTAATGTGGCAATTCTAGCCGCGAGCAATGATGCCTATGACCGCCTAATGATCCAGCTGGCCGATAAAGTATTGGATGCCCTGATCTTGATCCAACCCCAGGCCAAGCCATGAAACTGCCCGCGCGCGATATTGCCACATATTGCGCCAAACCCGACCCCAATCGGGCAGGGGTTTTGATCTATGGCGCCGATGCGATGCGCGTATCGATGCGCCGACAAAGCATGATCCTAGCGCTGTTGGGCCCCCAAGGCAGCGAAGAAATGCGACTCACACGCCTCTCTGGTGCCGACTTGCGCAAAGACCCGGCCGCCCTGATTGACGCCGTGAAAGCGCAGGGATTTTTTCCAGGTCAACGGGTGGTGTTTTTGGAAGACGCGGCCGATGGGCTGACCAAAACCATTGCCGCCGCGTTGCAGGATTGGCAGCAAGGCGACGCCCAAATTATCGTGACCGCAGGGCAATTGCGGGCCTCTTCAAACTTAAGAAAAACCTTTGAAACGCATCCTAATACCTATGCGATTGCCATTTATGATGATCCTCCCAGCCAAGCTGAAATAGCCGCTGAATTGCAAAAGGCCGGGTTGCAAAATCTTGGCGATATCGGCCTGAAAGCGCTTAGCGCTTTGGCGCGCGAATTAGAGCCGGGCGATTTTCGGCAAACGCTTGAAAAGCTAGCGCTTTACAAACTGCATGATGCAACGCCTCTGGGGCTGGAAGATATCCAAAACTGTGCGCCAAATTCCCAAGAAGCTGCGCTAGATGATATTCTATGGGTGGTCAGCGAAGGGCGTGCAGAGGCGATCGGACCCTTAATGCAGCGGTTAAAATCGCAGGGAATGCAGCCCGTAACCTTATGCATAAGCGCGGTGCGGCATTTCAAAATTCTATTCAGCATCGCCAGCGACCCAGCGGGTGCCAGCGCGGGCATTTCAAAGCTTCGACCACCGGTCTTCGGCCCACGGCGTGACCGCTTTCAACGCAGCGCGACGCGCTGGAGCCTGTCTAAATCTAAAATGGCGCTTCAAACGTTAACCGATCTCGATCTACAATTGCGCTCGGCCAATCAACACGCGCCCGCCTTAGAGCTTGTTGAGCGCGCCCTCATCAGGCTGGCCATGGCAGCCCAAAAATAAAAAGGCCCGCCAAAAGCGAGCCTTTAAAATTTCTACTAGAGCGCAGATTTAGCGGGTGCCGGATAATCCCATTTGGTCGCCAACAGCCACCATATCCGACAGCATTTTAGCGGCATCATCAACAGGGCCAGGCTCGTTTACAAACGCGTCTTGCGCCTGCCCATAGGCAGATTTGGCCTCTTCCACCAACGCCTCAAAGCCCTCTTGGGTCAGCTCAGCGCTTGGCACCGCTTTTTCGGCCAGAACCGACACGCTTTCGCCAATTTCAGCAAACCCGCCCGTGACAACGTATTCCTCGCTTCCGGCTGCGGTTTGAACCCGCAAAATACCGGGGCGTAAAGACGTGATCACCGGCGCATGACCCGGCATCGCCATCAAATCCCCATCCGCGCCTGGAATCAAAACTGCTTCCACTTGCTGAGAAGATAATAGCTTTTCTGGGCTCACCAGATCAAATTGCATCATATTCGCCATAAGAGGCTCCTCTAGGCCGCGCTTGCAGCCAGTTTTTCGGCCTTAGCGATCACTTCATCGATGCCACCAACCATATAGAATGCTGCTTCGGGAAGATGATCATACTCGCCCGCGACAACCGCTTTGAAAGAGGCAATGGTTTCGTCCAAAGGCACCTGAACACCATCAGAGCCCGTAAACACTTTCGCCACGTCAAAGGGCTGCGACAAGAAACGCTCGAGCTTACGCGCCCGAGTTACCGCCAGCTTATCATCTTCGCTCAATTCATCCATGCCCAAAATCGCAATGATATCTTGCAAGGATTTATAACGCTGAAGTACCTGCTGCACATCCGTTGCAACCGTATAATGCTCTTCACCGATGATCATTGGGTCAAGCAACCGTGAGGTCGATCCCAGAGGATCCACCGCCGGGTAAATACCTTTTTCCGAAATCGCACGATCCAAAACTGTGGTCGCATCCAAATGCGCGAAAGAGGTGGCCGGCGCGGGGTCAGTCAAGTCATCCGCAGGCACGTAGACCGCTTGCACTGAGGTAATTGAGCCCGATTTCGTGGAAGCGATGCGTTCTTGCATCGCACCCATATCGGTCGCCAATGTTGGCTGATATCCCACCGCTGACGGGATCCGGCCCAAAAGCGCAGACACCTCAGAACCCGCTTGCGTAAAGCGGAAAATATTATCAACGAAGAACAGCACATCAGATCCCGTATCGTCGCGAAACTGCTCGGCCAAAGTCAGACCAGATAAGGCAATCCGCATCCGCGCTCCGGGAGGCTCGTTCATCTGGCCATAAACCAACGCGATTTTTGACTCTTCGAGATTGTCGGGCACAATCACACCCGATTCAATCATCTCATGGTACAGGTCATTGCCTTCACGCGTCCGCTCGCCCACACCGGCAAAAACCGACACGCCCGAGTGCACTTTAGCGATGTTATTGATCAATTCCATGATCAAAACGGTTTTGCCAACGCCAGCACCGCCAAACAGACCAATTTTCCCACCTTTTGTATAGGGGGCCAGAAGGTCAATCACTTTGATCCCAGTGACCAAAATTTCGGTTTCTGTAGATTGCTGATCAAAATCCGGTGCATCGCCATGAATACCGCGCGTTTCGGTTGATTTCACAGGCCCCTGCTCATCGACCGGATCCCCCGTTACGTTCAAAATCCGGCCCAATGTTCCATTGCCAACGGGCACTTGAATGGGGCCACCTGTGTCAGACACCTGCTGTCCACGCACCAATCCTTCGGTCGCATCCATCGCGATCGCCCGCACTGTGTTTTCACCCAAATGCTGCGCAACTTCTAAAACCAGATTTTTACCGTTATTGTCCGTGGTCAGCGCGTTCAAGATTGGCGGTAAGTCTTCGCCAAATTGAACGTCGACAACGGCGCCGATCACCTGAGTGATTTTGCCTTTTGAGTTTGCCATAGTTTCGTCTCCGGTCTTTAGAGCGCTTCTGCGCCCGAGATAATTTCAATAAGTTCGTTGGTGATCACGGCTTGACGTGACCGGTTGAACTCGATGGTAAGTTTGTCGATCATATCGCCTGCATTGCGCGTGGCGTTATCCATTGCGGACATGCGCGCGCCTTGCTCGGACGCGCCATTTTCCAGCAAAGCGGAAAAAATCTGCGTTGCCACGCCGCGCGGAAGAAGGTCGCTTAAAATCGCTTCTTCGCTGGGTTCGTAATCATAAACCGTGCTATCCGCTTCGGCTTCTTCCTCAAACGCAGCTGGAATAACCTGCAGCGCTGTTGGCACCTGCGTCACCACATTTACGAATTTTGAATAGAAGAGCGTTGCAACGTCAAACTCTCCAGCATCAAAGCGAACAACCACATCGCGCGCGATGGCTTGGGCATCGCTATAGCCAACCCGTTTCACTTCGGTCAGATCAACATGGTCAATAAACACATCGCCAAAATCACGTTTCAGCTGATCGCGACCCTTTTTGCCCACTGTCAGGATTTTTACGGTTTTCCCCGCCTCCTGAAGCTGTGCGATATGGGCCCGAGCGCGTTTGGCAATGTTGGAATTAAATCCTCCACACAACCCCCGCTCTGCGGTCATGACAACCAGCAAATGCACCTGATCTTCGCCCGTACCACGCAACAATTTTGGCGCGCCCTCGCTTTTGCCTACAGAGGCTGCCAAGCCGGATAACACGCCCATAAACCGCTCGGCATAAGGGCGCGATTGCTCGGCACTTTCCTGCGCCCGCCGCAGCTTTGCAGCTGCGACCATCTGCATGGCTTTGGTGATCTTCCGCGTGTTTTTAACGCTGGAGATGCGGTTTTTAAGATCTTTTAGATTTGCCATCTAGCAGATCTCCTACGCGAAATCGGCGGCGAACTCGTCAAGAGCAGCTTTGATTCTATCTTGGGCTTCGCCTTTGATCTTTGGATCCTCATCGGTGATGAAGGCCAAAAGATCTGCATGCTTGCCGCGCAAATGCGCCAAAAGCCCTTTTTCAAAGCGACCAACATCGCCCACGCTGATCCCATCTAAATATCCATTTGTTCCCGCGAAAATCACGCAAACAATCTCGGCATTGGTCAAGGGTGCATATTGGGGCTGCTTCATCAGCTCGGTCAGGCGCGCGCCACGGTTCAGCAATTGCTGCGTGGCCACGTCAAGATCTGAGCCAAACTGGGCAAAGGCTGCCATTTCGCGATATTGCGCCAATTCCAGCTTCACAGGGCCGGCGACTGTTTTCATCGCTGAGGTTTGCGCAGAAGATCCAACGCGTGACACCGATAGACCCGTGTTCACCGCGGGGCGGATGCCCTGATAAAACAGTTCGGTTTCCAAAAAGATTTGGCCGTCCGTGATCGAAATCACGTTGGTTGGAATAAAGGCTGACACGTCGCCGCCTTGCGTTTCAATCACCGGCAGCGCCGTCAAAGACCCCGCACCATTGTCTTCGTTCAGCTTTGCAGAGCGCTCGAGCAGACGTGAATGCAAATAGAAAACATCGCCCGGATAGGCTTCACGTCCGGGTGGACGGCGCAGCAACAATGACATTTGGCGATAGGCCACAGCCTGTTTGGACAAATCATCATAAATGATCAGCGCATGGCGGCCATTATCGCGAAAATGCTCGGCCATAGCTGTGGCTGAATAAGGCGCCAAAAATTGCAAAGGTGCCGGGTCCGATGCGGTCGCCGCAACCACGATTGAATAGGCCATCGCACCGGTTTCTTCCAGTTTCTTCACCAATTGGGCAACCGTTGAACGCTTTTGACCCACGGCCACATAGACGCAATACAATTTCTTGCTTTCGTCGTCGCCAGCCGCTTCATTATAGGATTTCTGGTTCAAGATCGTGTCCAGCGCAATCGCCGTTTTACCGGTTTGGCGATCGCCAATGATCAACTCACGCTGGCCGCGGCCAATCGGGATCATCGCGTCAACAGATTTCAGACCCGTGGCCATCGGCTCATGCACCGATTTACGCGGGATAATGCCCGGCGCCTTCACATCGGCAACGCCGCGCGTTTCGGTTGCGATCGGCCCCTTGCCATCCAACGGGTTGCCAAGGCCGTCAACCACACGGCCCAAAAGCGCGTCACCAACAGGAACATCCACGATTGATTTCGTGCGCTTGACGGTATCGCCTTCAACGATATCGCGGTCAGACCCGAAAATAACCACACCCACATTATCGGCTTCTAGGTTTAATGCCATGCCTTGAATGCCGCCGGGAAATTCGACCATTTCGCCCGCTTGCACATTATCAAGACCATAAACCCGCGCGATCCCATCTCCAACGGAGAGCACGCGCCCCACTTCTGCCACTTCAGCCTCTTGACCAAAGTTTTTAATCTGCTCTTTGAGAATTGCAGATATCTCGGCTGCTTGGATACCCATTTATCCGACCTCTTTCATTACATTCTGAAGGGCGTTAAGTTTGGACCGGATCGACGTATCGATCATTTTAGATCCCACCTTAACAATTAAACCACCGATAAGATCTTTATCGACAGCTGCATTAATTTTCACATCCTTGCCAATCTGCGCTTTGATCGCGGCAGTCAGCTTGTCAGTTTGCGTTTTCGTAAGCGCTTTGGCCGATGTCACATCCGCCGTTTCTTCGCCCTTTTGCTCAGCAATCAGCGCGCGCAACTGGCCAATCAATGCCGGCACAACAAACAAACGCCGCTTGCTGGCCATCAAAGCCAAGGTGTTTGACAGATCCTCCGACAGCCCCAATTTTGCGGCCACAGCCGCAATCGCCTGACCTTGCGCGCCACGGCTCAACAAGGGCGATTTGAGCATCGCGTTGAAATCCTCACTCGTATCAAGCACCTCGGATAAAACGTCGATGTTTTTTTCAAGATCAGCGACTTGATCCGCCTCTTGGGCGATTTCGAAAACTGCCAACGCATAACGGGCAGCGATGCTGGACGTAAAAGAAGCTGGTTCGGACACTGTTATCCTTCCACTGTCAGGCCAGATCAGACCTCGCACCACGCGATCATCACTAAGCGTTAGAAGATCTGCGCAAAGCAAATCAATAAAATCGGGGCACGTTTAGCAGAGCCTTTCCCGCCTAGCAACCGCCCTTGCTACATTTCGCAAGATCAAAAAAACCAATAAAAACAAAGCGCTTTTTAAAAACACAAGCTATTGCCTATTTTTAAGCCAAAAAAATCGCACCGTGATATCGAAAAACACGATTCCTCAGCCAAACTCAGCAGCGTTCTTTCGCCCGTTCTAAGGCCGGTTTGGGATCAGCGGCGCGCAACCCCTCTAGCACGCGCAGGGGTCGCGCCCGCAAGACGGGGGTTTTCAGCCCCGGCAGCGGCGGCGTGCGCGTTGACACTTCCAGCATCAATACGCCGCCGGCAAGCCGCGGCAGCCGATTGCCAATACGCTCAAGAAACGGTCCCATTTTTTGCCAACTGCGCCGATTGGAGGGGATCTGAAACAGGGCAGCCGAAGCTTTTTGCGGCAAAAAGCCGTGAAGTCGCAACTGTGTTTCCAGCTGGCTGGTGCTGTAAGGCCTGCCAAACCCCATCGGCGTTTTATCGCTACGCGACCACAATCCAGCCCGATTGGGCACGATAAAAAGCGCCCGCCCCCCCGGCCCCAAAACACGGTAAGCTTCTTGTAAGACGGTATTGGCATCCTCGCTGGTTTCTAGTCCGTGTAAAACGATCAACCGATCCACATGCCCCGTTTCAAGCGGCCAAAACCGCTCATCAGTCAGAACGGATACGTTCTGCGACGGGTTGGGCCAGGCCAGCACCCCCTGAGGGCCTGGCATTAAGGCAATCACGCGGCGCGCCTGGGGCAAAAAGGGCCGTAATAAAGGGGTTGCGAACCCAAAGCCGGCAATGGTTTGGCCGCTCAGATCTGGCCAAAACTGCAAAACTTTATTGCGCAATGCGCGCTGCGCGGCGCGGCCAAGCGGCTCACGATAATAAAAGTTTCGAAGATCTTGTACATCAAGATGCATTGCACCGACCTCTCGGATACGCCAAACATACATCAGTGTAGCAAGTGAAAGAAGGATTGCCTATGCCATATGAGCTGATAACCATCCCCTGCCGATCGGATAATTACGCATTTCTTCTGCGCGATCACGCCAGTGGTGAAACGCTACTGGTTGATGTGCCCGCCGCCGCGCCAATCCTTGCAATCTTGAAAGAAAAAGCATGGTCTCTCACGCATATTCTATTAACCCACCATCACGATGATCATGTTGCGGGTTTAGCAGATGTTTTGGCCGTGCATCGCGCGCAAGTGATCGGCGCAGCCGCGGATCAACATAGATTGCCCAGCTTGAACCGAGCGGTTGTTGCGGGGGATACGCTTGTTATCGGATCGCAGCGGGGGCGCGTGATGGATGTGCCCGGGCATACGGTGGGGCATATCGCGGTTTATTTCGAAGCGGCCAAGCTACTCTTCTCTGCTGACAGTCTGATGGCGCTGGGTTGCGGCCGCTTATTTGAAGGGACGGCAGAGCAAATGTGGCAAAGCTTGGATGCGATGCGCAACCTGCCGGCAGACACGCTGGTATGCTCGGGGCATGAATACACGCTGGCCAACGCGAAATTTGCAATCACTATAGAACCGCAAAATACGGATTTGATCAAACGCCAGGCGGATACGATCGCGGCCAATCAACAGGGCAAGCCAACGGTTCCTTCGCGTCTATCACTAGAGCGCGCCACCAATCCATTCTTAAGGCCTGAAAGCCCCGAGATCCGAGAGCGGTTGCAAATGCCCGGCGCCAGCAATGCGAAGGTTTTTGCCGAGATCCGGCGTCTAAAAGATAAGTTTTAGTTATTAAATTCGCTATGAAAACGGGAAAAATGAACAAACTGGCACAGTTTTCGCAAAAAAAGACTTGAAGCCGCAAAAATAACGACCACACTTTAAGGTACAGCAATCATGTTGGGGTCGACCCCCGACGCAACTTAACAGGAGCACCCAACGTGCCTTCATTTTCAACCACGCTCGAACAGGCAATCCACGCAGCTCTTGGCTTAGCAAATAAGCGATCGCATGAATTTGCAACGCTTGAGCATTTGCTCTTGGCGTTGATGGATGAGCAAGACGCAGCGCGGGTGTTGCGCGCCTGCGATGTGGATACAGAAGAGTTGCGTGAAACCTTGGTTGAATTCATCGAGACCGATCTGGCATCTTTGGTGACCGAAGTGGAAGGATCAGAGGCGGTGCCCACTGCTGCGTTCCAGCGGGTGATCCAACGCGCCGCGATCCATGTACAATCGTCAGGCCGCACCGAAGTGACCGGCGCAAACGTCTTGGTTGCAATCTTTGCTGAACGCGAATCCAACGCGGCCTATTTTCTGCAAGATCAGGAAATGACGCGCTATGATGCGGTTAATTTCATCGCGCATGGCGTGGCCAAAGACCCCAATTTTGGCGAGGCGCGGCCCGTCTCGGGCTCACCCGAATTCGAAGAGGAAACCAGCGCGCCTGAAAACGTAAAAGAAGACGAAAAGAAAGAATCGGCGCTGGCCAAATATTGCGTTGATTTGAACGCCAAAGCAGGAGAGGGCGATATTGACCCGCTGATTGGCCGCAGCCATGAAGTTGAGCGCTGCGTGCAGGTTCTGTGCCGTCGTCGCAAGAACAACCCGCTTTTGGTCGGCGATCCAGGCGTGGGCAAAACCGCCATCGCAGAAGGCTTGGCCCGCAAAGTGGTTTCAGGGGAAACCCCGCAAGTTTTGGCCAACACCACGATCTTTTCGCTTGATATGGGCGCGTTACTGGCCGGGACCCGGTATCGGGGCGATTTTGAAGAACGCCTTAAAGCGGTGGTGGATGAATTGGAAAGCCATCCGGATGCAGTTTTGTTTATTGATGAAATCCACACCGTGATTGGCGCAGGCGCGACCTCCGGCGGCGCTATGGATGCCTCAAACCTGTTGAAGCCCGCGCTGCAAGGTGGAAAATTACGCACAATGGGTTCGACCACCTATAAAGAATACCGCCAACATTTTGAAAAGGATCGCGCGCTCAGCCGCCGCTTCCAAAAAATCGATGTGAATGAACCCAGTGTCGATGATGCGGTGAAAATTTTGCAAGGTATCAAAGGCTATTTTGAAGAGCATCACAGCATCAAATACACCGGTGATGCGATCAAGTCAGCGGTTGAGCTATCAGCGCGCTATATCAACGATCGCAAGCTGCCAGACAAAGCAATTGACGTGATTGATGAAGCCGGCGCTGCGCAGCATTTGGTTGCAGAAAGCAAGCGGCGCAAGACCATAGGGATCAAAGAAATCGAAGCGGTCGTGGCGAAAATTGCGCGCATTCCACCCAAAAACGTCAGCAAAGACGATGCTCTGGTGCTGAAGGATCTTGAAACCAGCTTGAAACGCGTGGTCTTTGGGCAGGATCCAGCAATTGACGCGCTGGCCTCAGCGATCAAACTGGCGCGGGCCGGATTAAGAGAGCCGGAAAAACCCATTGGCAGCTATTTATTCGCCGGCCCAACCGGTGTTGGGAAAACAGAAGTTGCCAAGCAATTGGCCGACAGTCTTGGCGTGGAAATGCTGCGCTTTGACATGTCCGAATATATGGAAAAACACGCGGTCAGCCGGTTGATCGGCGCGCCTCCGGGCTATGTTGGATTTGATCAAGGCGGGCAGTTGACAGACGGGATTGACCAGCACCCACATTGCGTTTTGCTGTTGGATGAGATCGAAAAAGCCCATCCCGATGTGTATAATGTGCTGTTGCAAGTGATGGATCACGGCACTCTCACAGACCATAATGGCCGCTCGGTTGATTTTCGCAATGTGATTTTGATTATGACCTCGAATGCCGGTGCAGCTGAGCAAGCGAAATCGGCGATCGGATTTAACCGCGACCGCCGCGAGGGCGAAGACACCGCCGCGATTGAACGGCAATTTACCCCAGAGTTTCGCAACCGTTTGGATGCTGTAATAAGCTTTGCACCATTGCCGAAACCCGTCACTATGCAGATTGTTGAAAAGTTTGTTTTGCAACTTGAAGCGCAATTGATGGACCGGCATGTCTCTATCGAAATCACTGAAGCCGCCGCCGAATGGCTGGCAGATAAAGGCTATGATGAGAAGATGGGTGCGCGCCCGTTGGGCCGGGTGATCCAAGAGCATATCAAAAAGCCTCTGGCCGAAGAATTGCTGTTTGGAAAGCTGGCCAAAGGCGGCTTGGTGAAAGTTGGCGTGCGCAAAGGCGAATTGCATCTTAAATTGGAAGGACCGCAAAATCCGCGCCTGACCAATAATAAGCCGCCTTTGCTGACCGCAGATTAAAACAGCGCGCATCTGACCGGCGGTGTCAAAGGCGGCCGGTCATGCTGCCAATGCCCCAAGGGCTTGGCGCACCAAACGAGGCCTCGCTCTGTTTCTTTAGCGCTCGGTTAATTTCAGCTCAATGCGCCGGTTTTGGCTGCGGGCCTGCACCGTATTTGCCGTATTGACGGGTTGAAATTCAGCAAAGCCATTCGCCGCCAAACGGTCAGCTGGTATATTGAGCTGCGAAATCATGAACTTGACCACGGATAAAGCGCGCGCCTGGCTCAGCTCCCAATTGTCTTTGAATTCTCCCGTACCGCTCAGCGGTTGGTCATCCGTATGCCCATCAACGCGGATAATCCAATCTATATTCTGCGGAATTTCCGACATAATCTTATTCAATATGCTGCCCACTTTTACGATTTCGCTCTGGCCAAGCCGCGAAAGCTCGGCCGCGCCGGGGGCGAATAACACCTCTGAAGAAAACACAAACCGATCGCCGACAATGCGTACCCCAACTTGATCCGCGAGCAATATGCGCAAGCTTCCAAAAAATTCTGATTTATATTTTGCCAGATCTTCGGCCTGGCTGGCCAAAAGGTCGCGCTCGGCCTCTAGTTTAAGCTTTTCCGCCTCGAGCCTTTGGCTCTCGGCCTCTTCCAGTTTTAAACGGCGCCGCTGCTCGGAAGCGGCCCGCGCCAAAGCCGCATTGAGCCGGTTACCAAGGTTTTGCAGCTGCGCCTGACTTTCGACATCTTTCTCTTCGGAAATCTCCAATAAATCACTCACTTTCGCCAATTGCTGCCGCAATGCGGTAACCTGCTGGTTCAACGCAGCAGCTTGGCGCTCTGCCTTCAAAAGCTGCGCGTCGCTTTTTTGCAACTCTTGCGACTTGTCCAGCAAGGTCTGCTGGGCTTGCTTCAGCAAAATTTCCTGCTGTGCGCGCGCATCCAGCTGCGCGGCAAAATCCTGATCGGCTGCGAGTTTTGCCGCCAAGGCCGCCTTTAATTGCGCGGCCACTTTATTCATATCGGTTTCGGCAGCCAATTTCGCGGCAAGCGCCGCCGCTAGGTTTTCTTCAAGGCTGGCTTTTGCCGTTTCAGCCTGCGCGATTTCTGCAGCCTGTGCGATTTGAGCGGCCTGCGCGGCGGCTTGATTTGCCGCTTGATTTGCCGCCTGATTCGTGGCCGCCTCAAGCTCTTTTGTGGTCGCATCGACCTTTGCTTGCAAAAGCGCGCGCGCATCTTCTGCCTGCGCAACGGCAGCCAAGGCGGCGCTGAGCTGCGCCTGTAAGGCCTTTGCCAGCTCAAGCGCGCTGGATTGATTATCTTGGCTTTCCGTTCGACTTTTTTCGCTGTTCTCCAGCGCAGTTTGCAAGCGTTTAATCGCATCCGCTTGCTGGGCCTGCGTTTGCGATAGAGTGCGTTCTTGTATTTCCAACTGCGCCCTTTGGCGCTGCAAGGCGGCGATTTGATCTTCCAACAACAATTGCCGCGCAAGCGCCGCGGCCAAAGCCACTTCGGTTTGATCTAGCTCTGCAGCGCCATCGGCAACCTGCGACTGCAAGCGCTGAATATCTTGATCGCGATCGGCCAGTTGCAGCTGCGCTGCACGTAAAGCCAACACGCTGTCTTGCAGACGCGCCGCAACAAGTTCCTGCGCGGCTTCGGCCGCCGCCAACATGGTAAGCGTTTCTTCCGCAGCGCGGCGCTGCTCTTCCAGCGCCAAGCTCATCGCTGTTAATTCCGCGTCGGCGTTTTCAAGCTTTTTGCGCAGCGCCTGCGCCGCCGCGGCTTCTAGCAGCCGCGCTTCCTCTTCGGCGCTTAAGCGCTGTTGCAGAGCTTCCAGATCCGCAGATTGCTGGTTTAAAAAGCTTTTTTGATCACTATTTTCGTTTTTCAGCGATGCGATCAACGCCTCAAGCGCATCGCGCTCAGCCGCTTTGCGGCGCGCCTCTTCCACCGATTTGTCAATTTCTGAACGCGCCGTTGCAAGGGCCAAATTCAACGCCTCTTGCTGAGACATCAAAAGAGATTTTTCCCCTTCCAAATCGGCAATCTGCGCAGTTTTCTCGCTTTGGGTTTTTAAAAGGCCGGCAACCTGCGCTTCAAAAGAGGTGATTTTCGCCTGGGCACTGACCAATTGTTGCTGCGTTGAATCACGCTGAAAAGTCAGTTGATCGATCAAGTTGGCCTGCGCCATCAATTCGGTTTGGGTATCGCTTAGCGTAGAGGTCAAGGCGCCCACTTCGCCTTTTAAAGCGCTCACTTTTTCTTGTTCGAGGCCAAGCGCTTCTGCAATCGCAGCGATCTCGGCACTTAGCAGGTTAAGTTCATTTTCTTGCCCTGTGATGGTTTCGCGTAAGACGAATTGAACAACCATAAAAATGGTTAAAACAAACATTAACACCAAAAGAAGGCCGGTCATCGCATCCACAAAACCCGGCCAGATTGAGGCTTGAAATCGATGACCAGTTCGGCGGGAAAGTGCCATGATCAGCCCTTATCATCAGAGCTGGTTGATCCGCCGTCACCCGATGGCCGGCTGGCGCTGGCATGCAAAATTGCAGCGCTCAAAGCGTTTATTTCTGCGCGCAACGCCACGGTGCTTTCCTGGCGGCCCGCGGCCATTTCTTCGGTCAGATGCAAAAGCTGAACATCAATCGAGCGCAAACGCATGCGGCTTTCAGCATCCGCCGCCTCGCTATTTTCAATATTGCGCAAGACTTCAAGCAGCTTTTCTTGGCCGCCCGCCACCCGCAATAACGCGTCATTGCTGGGTGCATTGGCCTCAATCCGAGCGGTCAACTGATTCAGGCTTTCCGACAAGCCCCGCAACCCATCATCCACCATGGCCCGCCCGGCATCCGCTTGCGTAAACATCATTTGCATGGCTTCCATATTCTCGTTCATTTGATCTAGCACGGTGCCCAGAATATTTTGCTCATGGCTGGCTTCGCCATCCCCGTCACCGGAGGAAAATCCCAAACGCGTGATCGAGGAAAGCCATTCCTCCAATTCCCGATAAAAGCGGTTTTGGCCGTGGCTTGCAAACAGCTCTAAAAGTCCCACCACCAAAGAGCCTGCCAAGCCCAGCAACGAGGATGCAAAAGCAATTCCCATACCGCCAAGCTGGCTTTCCAGCCCGTTCATCAACCGGCTGAAAACGGCAAAACCCGACTCGCCGGCTTTCGGAGCCAAAGAGCGGATGGTATCAACCAAGGCAGGCACCGTGGTTGCCAACCCGTAAAACGTGCCCAAAAGCCCCAGAAAGATCAGCAGATTAACAATATAGCGGGTGATCTCCCGCGCTTCTTCGATCCGCGTTCCAACCGAGTCTAGGATCGAGCGTGTTGAGGATGCAGCAATTTGCATCCGCGCGCCGCGATCTCGCAACAAAGTTGCCAGCGGCGCCAGCAGCTGCGGGGCCGTTGACTCTGAAATACCTTGATTGCGCACAAAGCTTTCGATCCAGCGCACCGATGAAGCCAGCTGAAACACCTGCACAAAGCAACTGATCACCCCGATACAAAACACCAAACAGATAAAGCCGTTGAGCCAAAGGTTAGACTGCACCACCGGCATGATGCGCGGCGCGGCAATGACAGCGCCAAAGCCGGTTAGGCCAACCACAAGCAACATCAGCATGCCTTGGCGTATGGGGCGCGAGAACTGAAGTTTGAGTTCTAGATCAGCTTTATGCATGATGTTTTACCTTGATTGGGAAACGGGGCCTATCCATGGCTGACACCGGGGGAGGCCCCCCGACCCTTTTCGGCAAGCCTTGCACGCACGTCTTGTGCCAGCCATTGAAGATCAGCATCTTGGATCGACAACTTCTCCATTTGTTCAACCGTTTTAAACAGATATTCACTATTATCGCCGCGCCCACCGCGCGCTGTTGCAATAATGCGGGCTTGCTCTTCCAATGACAAGCCTTGGCAGTATTGATCATTGGTTTGATCGATCACATAGGCCAAAGCCTCAAGCTGCCCGCCCTCTGGCAAATCCAAGCGCACGGTTTTTTCGTAATACGCGGATGAGACCAGCTCGCGCTCTCTCAAATAAACAAGAACTTGTGCTTCATCTTTGGGCGCGATGCGAAAGGCCAAACCATCACAGATCGCCGCGTTGGCGGCGTCTAAAGCTAACACCAAACCAGGCGCAGCAGGCGTGCCACGATGGTGGATCGACCGCATGCAAAAATTACGGCGATAGCCACTTAACCGCGCCAACCGCTTTTCTACAAAGTCAAAGCCCGGGTTCCACAATAACGACCCATATCCAAAAACCCACATCTGCATTTGTCTGGCCCTTCCAAGTTAGTGTCTGTAAATACTAATTTGCCGCGATCGGAAAGGGGCCAAGAATGCAACGTTTGATTATTCTCGTATTGGGTATCGCGATCCTTTGGTCCGGGTTTTGGTTCTGGGGGGCGGAACGCAACAAGGCCGGTATTGCGGCCCTGGTCGCGGGGGCTGAAAAGAGCGGATGGCAAGTTCAGTTTGACCAGATCAGCCAAATGGGATTTCCAAATCGCTATGATGTCACCTTGCGTAACCCGCAAATCGGCAATGCTGCGGGTACATTCGATTGGCAAGCGGCGTTTTTGCAAATCATGCGCCTGACCTACACCCCGACCCATTGGCTTATTATTTGGCCCGACACGCATGATTTAACGCTTGCAGGTCAGCCCGTGCGCCTCACCAGTCAAACTTTGCGCGCCTCGGTAACCCAGAGCGAGGGCGCACAATGGCGCGCAACGGCAACCGCTGAAAATTTAACCTTTACCGCCAATCCAGGTTTAAGCTTACCCGTTGAAAACGTACAAATTTCGATCGAACAACGCTTGGAGAAAACACGCGTTTACGCTAAGGGAACCACCGCGCAACCGCTCAGCCCCGACGCAGAGATGACGCTAGAGCTTTTCGCCGACCTGCCAGATATGCGCGACAATAAGGCCACGCGATCAGCCCAGAATATTATTATAAAAATGAATGGGAAAACGCTTATTTCTGATGGTATGGTCAATTTTCATGGGGACATGCCGCCCCAAGGCTGGCTTGGCATTAAAGTGGCAAACCTAAACAGCGGCTGGGCCGTTCTAACCGCGCTAATGTTGCCCTTAAAAGCCTTTTTGGGCGATCAAGTGGCCGATATTTCTTTAAAATTTGATTTGGGCAGCTGAAACTTTTGGCGCCAAACAGATTTATTTTCTAGCCTAAGATAGAATTTTATTCCTATAGTTTAGCATAAGCTGCGCCGGCCAAGCCGCAGCATCTCAGGCCCATAGGGCCGATTTAATAGGGAGAGTAACATGCCAATCAAGACTGGAAGACTTCTAAGAATCAGCGCCGCAGCTTTGGCTTTGACTGGCGGCGCCGTTGCCGCCGCGCAAAGCGATCTCACCGTTGCCCTGCAACTCGAGCCCCCGCATTTAGACCCCACCAGCGCTGCCGCTGGCGCGATTGACAGCGTGCTTTATTCAAATGTGTTTGAGGGGCTTACCCGCTTTGCCTCTGACGGATCTATCATTCCCGGCCTGGCAAAATCATGGGAGATTTCCGAAGATGGCACCAGCTATACATTTCATTTAAACGCCGGCGTCACCTTTCATGATGGCAGCAGCATGGATGCCCAAGACGTCAAATTCTCATTAGATCGGGCGCGCGGGGAAGACAGTGCCAATGCCCAAAAGGCGCTGTTCGCCGGCATTACGGATGTAAGCGTTGTTGATCCGCTGACCGTCAAAGTGAGTTTGGACGCCGCCAATGGCAGCTTCTTGTTCAACATGGCTTGGGGCGATGCGGTGATTGTTGCCCCCGAAACGATCGAAAATATCAAAACAAACCCAGTGGGCACCGGGGCGTTTGAATTCAGCAATTGGGTGCAGGGTGATCGCATTGAGCTGACTCGCAACGCCGATTACTGGGGAACCCCTGCGGCACTAGAAAGCGCAACGTTTAAATTCATCTCCGATCCCACAGCGGGATTTGCGGCGATGATGGCCGAAGATGTGGATGCGTTCGTGAATTTTCCAGCCCCTGAAAACCTACCACAATTTGAGGCGGATCCGCGCTTTCAAGTGATTGTAGGCTCCACAGAAGGCGAAACTATTCTTTCTACCAATAACAAAATGCCGCCTTTGGATAATGTAAAAGTGCGCAAAGCCATCGCGCATGCGATTGATCGCCAAGCGATCATTGACGGGGCGATGTTTGGCGTTGGCACACCGATTGGCACGCATTTCGCGCCGCACCATCCAGACTATCTCGATCTGACGGCAAACTCGGCTTATGATCCTGATTTGGCCAAACAGCTTTTGGCCGAAGCCGGGTTTGAGAATGGCTTTGAAACCACATTGAAACTGCCGCCGCCCTCTTATGCACGCCGCGGCGGCGAAATCATCGCAGCGCAGTTGCGCGCGGTGGGGATTCAAACCGAAATCAGTAATTTGGAATGGGCACAATGGCTCGAGCAAGTGTTCCGCGGCAAGGATTATGGGCTCACAATCGTCAGCCATACCGAACCGATGGATATCGGAATTTATGCGCGTCCGGATTATTACTTCCAATATGACAATCCAGCTTTTCAAACTTTGATGACCGATCTCAGATCAGAAAGCGATCCGGCGACCCGCAGCGCGATGTTGCAAAACGCACAAACGATCATTTCCGAAGATTATGTGAATGGATTTTTGTTCGAACTGGCCGTACCAACCGTTGCAAATGCCAAAATCCGCGGTCTGTGGGAAAATGCCCCCACGCAAGCCACAGATCTGACAGGGGTCAGCTGGGCGAATTAAATCGGCGCGAAAACAAGGCGCCAAAGGGGGCTTTACGGCCCCTTTTTATTTCGCTGGACCCGCGCATCGCCTGTGCCTAATCTGAACCAATGATACCCTATATTTTCAAGCGGTTATTATCCTTACTGATCAGCCTATGCCTGGCCTCTATCGTCATTTTTACGGTGGTCGAAGTGGCGCCCGGAGATCCGGCCGCCTTCATGCTTGGAATAAACGCCCAAGACGATACCATTTTGGCGCTGCGCAAAGAACTGGGATTGGATCAGGGTAAATTTGCGCGTTATCTTTCTTGGATCGGCGGGATGCTGAGCGGTGATTTTGGCCTCTCTTATACCTATCGCAGCCCAATCGCCGATATGGTGGGTGAACGTCTCTGGGTGTCGTTGCCATTGGCGCTTTATGCGCTGGGATTAAGCGTTCTCATCGCTTTTCCAACTGGGCTTTATGCAGCGGCGCAGCGCGGCAAACGCGGCGATGCTATGGTCATGGGCGCAACGCAATTGGGGATTGCGATTCCGAATTTTTGGTTTGCGATGATCCTTGTGGTGATTTTTGCAATTAAGCTGCGCTGGTTTTCAGCCGGTGGCTTCGCCGGATGGGATGATGGTGTGTTCAGCGGGTTAAAATCGCTGACCTTGCCGGCGATCGCATTGGCCTTGCCGCAAGCGGCTATTCTGTCGCGCGTGATGCGCAGCGCGTTGATCGAAACCTTAGGCGAAGATTATATTCGAACCGCACGCGCCAAGGGCTTGAGCAAACGCGCCACGCTGTGGCACCACGCCCTGCGCAACGCCTTAATTCCGGTTTTAACGATTATTGGATTGCAATTTTCCTTTCTGATGGCTGGCGCCATCATTATCGAGCAAGTGTTCTTTCTGCCCGGGTTGGGCCGTTTGGTGTTTCAGGCGATCACCCAGCGCGATCTGATCGTGGTCGAAAGCGTGGTTATGCTGCTGGTCTTTGCCGTGATCATGGTCAACTTTCTGGTCGATCTGGCCTATGCGGCGGTTGATCCGCGCTTGCGGAGCCAAGCATGAAGCTGGGGGGCTCATTTCTCATCGGCCTTCTGCTCAGCGCAGCTATTGCCAGCACCGCGCTGCTCTCTTTTATTTGGGTGCCTTATGATGTGACCGTGCTCTCCATCGGCGAAAAATTGCAGGGCGCCTCTCGGGCACATTGGTTCGGCACTGATCATTTCGGGCGCGATTTGCTGTCAATGATCATGGTCGGGGCCCGCACCTCACTGGCGGTGGCCTTGGTGGCCGTGGGCATTGGCATTGGGCTTGGCGTGCCCCTCGGGCTGGCAGCCAGCGCAAGGCAAGGTGGCTGGCTGGACGAGGTCATCATGCGGAGCAATGATTTGATTTTTGCCTTTCCCTCTTTGGTGATTGCGATATTGATCACCGCGCTTTTTGGCGCAAGTGCGGTGAATGCAATCATCGCGATTGGGATCTTTAATATCCCGGTCTTCGCCCGCGTAACACGCGGCGGTGCGCTCAGCCTTTGGCAGCGCGAGTTCATTCTGGCCGCGCGGGTCTGCGGAAAATCGACTGGTCGCATCGCGATCGAGCATATTCTGCCCAATTTGAACAATTTGCTGATCGTGCAGGGCACGATCCAATTCAGCCTTGGCATTTTGGCGGAAGCCGGCCTGAGCTATGTGGGTTTGGGCGCCCAACCGCCCACGCCCAGTTGGGGGCGGATGCTGGCAGATGCGCAAACCATGGTCAGCTTCGCCCCGCATCTGGCGTTGGTGCCCGGAAGCGCGATCATCCTCAGCGTGATAGGGCTCAACCTGATGGGCGATGGTTTGCGCGACTTGCTGGATCCAAAACTGCGCGAGGCCCCCCGATGAGCCTTCTTAACGTACAGGATTTGACCTTAACGCTTTACGGGGCCCCAATTTTAAAACAGCTTAATTTCACGCTGGAGCCCGGCGAAATTCTGGCGCTTACAGGTGAAAGCGGCTCTGGAAAATCGATGACTGCGCTTAGCCTTTTGCAATTGCTGCCCGATGCCGCAGGGTTGAGCGGAAAAATTACCCTGGATGGTACAAACCTGTTACACCTCACCGAGCCGCAGCTTTGCGCCCAACGCGGCGGTATAATGGGGATGGTGTTTCAAGAGCCGATGAGCGCGTTAAACCCCGTACAAACCATTGGCGCGCAAGTTGCTGAGGCGCTTCGACTGGATCCAAAGACAAACGCAGCAGCGGCCCAAAACCGCGCCGGCGCGATCCTAGGGCGGGTTGGACTGGCCCCCGAACACGTGCCCCCGAGCCGCTATCCACATGAATTATCAGGTGGTCAAAGGCAGCGCGTGGTGATCGCCCTAGCGATTGCGCGACAGCCAAAATTACTCATCGCGGATGAGCCCACAACCGCGCTTGATGTCACAACGCAAGCGCAAATTCTGGCGCTGCTCAAACGCTTGGTGCGCGAGGATGATATGGGGCTGATCATGATCACCCATGATTTGGCCGTGGTGGCCGATATGGCGGATCGTATCGCGGTGATGCATCAGGGTGAAATTGTGGAACAGGCAGCTACAAGCAAAATTTTAAAGGCAAGCACGCATCCGTACACGCAAAAGCTGCTGCAAGCAGCCAGCCATATGGCGCGGCAACCCAGCGCAGAACACAGCCCTAGGCCGTTGCTAGAGGTGGCAAATGTCCGGCGCAGTTATCCGGCCAAACGGCCATGGCCCTGGATAAAACCACCCCGCAATATTGCCGTCAAGAATGTGAGTTTTTCGCTTCAGACAGGCGATCGGATGGGGCTGGTGGGGGAATCAGGCTGCGGAAAATCTTCGTTAACGCGGGCAATATTGGGATTGGATCCAATCGAGAAGGGCACAATCACCCTGAATGGAAAGGCAGTTTGGGGCGCTTCATCCGCCATCAGGCGGGATCTGCAAGTGGTGTTTCAAGACCCCTATGGCTCTTTCAACCCGCGCCATAAAGTGGCCAAGCTCATTCAAGAGGCGTTTCATCTCTATGAGCGCCCACCGCTGCGCGAAGATCAAGAGCATCGCACCTGCGATGTCATGCGCGCGGTTGGCCTGAACCCGGATGATCGTGACCGCTATATCCATGAATTTTCAGGTGGCCAACGCCAGCGTATCGCAATCGCTCGCGCCTTGATAACACGCCCGAAACTGGTGATTTTTGATGAGGCGGTTTCGGCGCTTGACGTCTCGGTGCGGGCGCAAATTCTTGATCTGATCGCAGATTTGGCAGAGCAATACGGCCTCAGCTATCTGTTTATCAGCCATGATCTCTCAGTTGTGCGCAGCATCACCGATACCTGTATGGTTATGAAGGAGGGGGAGATTGTTGAACAGGGGCCAACCGCTTCGATCCTGAATACCCCCACCCATCCTTACACCCAGCAGCTGCTCCGCGCTGCGCCGAAACTGCCCAAAATCTTGACAGGAGCTTAAGCCATGCCGCTTCCAAACTTGCCCTTTAACCCTGCCTTTTGCTTTATTGATGGCCAGTGGCAGCCCAGCAGCACCGCTCAAACGCTTGGATTGATCAACCCCTCAAGCGGGGCGGCCTTATCTGCGATTGCGGATGGCCGACCTGAAGATATCGATTTGGCTGTGGTGGCGGCGCAGCGGGCGGCGCGGGGCGAATGGGGGCGCAGCACCGCGCTAGAGCGCGGCCGGCTGCTCGTGCGGCTTGGCGTTTTGATCTTAGAACATGTCGAGCTGTTGGCGCAGATTGAAGCATTGGATGTGGGCAAACCGCTTAAGCAAGCGCGCGCGGATGCTGTTGCCATGGCGCGTTATATGGAGTTTTACGGCGGCGCCGCCGATAAGATCCACGGCGAAACCCTACCATATCTTGAGGGATATACGGTTTATACATTGCGCGAGGCGCATGGCGTGACCGGGCATATCGTGCCTTGGAATTATCCCATGCAAATCATTGGGCGTTCGGTGGGGGCCGCCTTGGCGATGGGCAATTGTTGCGTTCTCAAACCGGCAGAAGAAGCCTGTCTTAGCGCGCTGATGTTCGCCGAATTGGCGCGGCAGGCCGGCCTACCCAGCGGGGTTCTGAACGTGGTGCCGGGGCTGGGCGCGCAAGCTGGCGCAGCGCTTGCGGCGCATGATGGCATCAATCACCTTAGTTTCACCGGCTCGGTGGCCACCGGGCGGCTTGTACAGGCAGCAGCGGCGCAAAATGTTGTGCCGGTGACCTTGGAGCTGGGGGGGAAATCTCCGCAAATCCTGTTTGAAGATGCGGATGTCGCCGCAGCGCTGCCCTTTTTGATCAATGCGGGCATTCAAAATGCCGGACAGACCTGCTCGGCCAGCAGCCGGATTCTCGTGCAGCGCAGCCTTTATGATACAATTGTTGAGGCAATGGCCGCCCGCTATCAGACGCTGGTTGCAAAGCCGGCGATAGAAGATGGCGATTTGGGGCCGCTGATTTCGCAGCGGCAAAAAGCGATTGTCGAAAACTTCCTAAGTCAAGGCCATGACCTAACTTTGGCAGCGACAGGTCAAATTTCAGACACAGCCCCCGCCGCGGGGGCCTATGTCAAACCACATCTGTTTTGCGATGTCGCCCCCAGCCATAGGCTAGCGCAACAAGAGATTTTCGGACCGGTGCAGGTTATCATTCCCTTTGACAGTGACGAGGAAGCGTTAGAGATCGCCAATGGCACTGACTATGGATTGGTCGCCAGCCTTTGGACACAAAACGGGGCGCGCCAAATGCGCTTGGCCAAAACGCTTAAATCGGGGCAGGTCTTCATCAATAATTACGGAGCTGGCGGTGGTGTCGAATTGCCCTTTGGAGGCCGCGGCCTATCCGGCCATGGGCGCGAAAAAGGCTTTGAAGCGCTTTATGGGTTTTCATCTTTAAAAACTGTGGCAAGCTATCACGGATAACCGAAAAGAAAGGGAGCGGCCAATATGCGACTTGCAGGAAAAACAGCCATCGTAACAGGCGCAGCCTCGGGCTTTGGCTTAGGCATTGCCGAAAAGTTCTTGGCCGAGGGCGCCAAGGTCCTAATGGCCGATATCAATGGTGAAGCCGTGGCCGATCAGGCCTCGCGCTTGGGAAAATTGGCGATTCCAATGCGCGCAGATGTGGCAAGTTCTGCGTCAATTGCGCAGATGCATGACGCGGCGCAGACAGCGCTTGGCGCGGTCGATATCATCGTGAACAATGCGGGCGTTACGCATTTACCCAGCCCGTTAGAAGACGTCAGCGAAAAAGATTTTGATCGCGTTTTTGCCGTGAATTGCAAATCTATCTATCTGATTTCGCGCGCGTTCGTTCCAGCACTGAAAACCCGCCGCAGCGGCGTGATTTTGAACATTGCCTCAACCGCCGGTGTCTCTCCGCGGCCAAATTTGAATTGGTATAACAGCTCAAAAGGCTGGGTAAACACCGCCACCCGCACGATGGCGGTTGAGCTAGCACCCTTTGGGGTGCGGGTGAATGCGCTGAACCCGGTGGCCGGGGAAACCCCGCTTCTTACCTCATTCATGGGCGAAGACACGCCCGAGATGCGCGCAAAGTTCCTGTCTACCATTCCACTTGGGCGGTTTTCCACCGCAGAGGATATGGGCAATGCCGCCTGTTATTTATGCTCGGAGGAAGCCAGCATGGTAACCGGGGTCTGCATGCAGGTAGATGGCGGGCGCTGTATTTAACCATGACACCGGGACCCAAAAACCTGATCACAGATATCGCGGGCATAATGGTGGGCAATGCCGAAGACCAGCGGCTGAAATCCGGCGTCACGGTGCTGCGCGCCGCGCAGCGCTTTACCGCCGCTTATGCGGTGATGGGCGGTGCGCCGGGCACGCGCGAGACGGATCTGCTGGAACCGGATAAATCTTTGCAACAGATTGATGCTTTGGTGCTGTCGGGTGGCTCTGCCTATGGTCTGGATGCGGCCAGCGGTGTGGTCGAGCGTTTGCGCGCCCAGCAGGCGGGGTTTGCGGTTGCTGGCACGCAGGTTCCAATTGTGCCAGCAGCGATTCTGTTTGATCTCAACAATGGCGGCGAAAAAGAATGGGCGCTATCGCCCTATCCCGCGTTAGGGCGTCAGGCTTTTGACGATTTGAGCGCAGAATTCCAACTGGGCAGCGTAGGCGCGGGATGCGGTGCCACCACAGGGCGCCTAAAAGGCGGCCTTGGCTCGGCCTCGTTCATTCTGTCAAATGGAATTCGTGTGGGCGCAATCATGGCGGTCAACGCCGTCGGCAATGCAACAGGCGAAGATTTACGGCATTTCTGGGCTGGACCTTTCGAAGCAAATGGTGAATTTGGCGGATTGGGCGGGCCACAAGCTTCGCCTCAGCCACACGCTTTCAGGTTGAAGAATCTTGGACCCTTGGTTGAGGGGGAAAACACCACAATCGGAATAGTCGCCACGGATGCTAGCCTCAGCAAAGCAGCGGCCAAACGCCTTGCCATCAGCGCCCATGATGGTGTGGCGCGCGCGCTCATTCCTTCGCATATGCCCCAAGATGGCGATTTAATCTTTACAGCGGCAACGGGATCAGCGCAGAGGCAATTGAGTCCAACCGACATGGCCGAGCTGTGTCACGGCGCCAGCCTTTGCGTTGCGCGCGCCATCGCGCGGGCCATATATCATGCTGAAAAAGCCCCCAATGACCGTTTGCCAACATGGCAAGAGTGCAATCGTTAGTCAGCCTTTTTCATGGAAAAAATCATAGATTTTTTGCGCTAAAGAGGCCGATACGCCCTCAACCGCTTTCAGATCGGCCAAATTGGCACGCCCCACGGCTTTTGCCGATCCAAAATGCGCCAAAAGCGCCCGCTTGCGTGCGCCACCGACACCGGCAATTTCATCCAAAGGCGAGGCCCCAATGGCTTTGCTGCGTTTGGCGCGATGGCTGCCAATGGCAAAGCGATGAGCCTCATCGCGCATGCGTTGAATGAAGTATAAAACCGGATCATTGCGCGGCAAACCAAAGACCGGCTTGCCAATGCGGTAAAACTCTTCCTTACCCAAATTGCGATCAACGCCTTTTGCAACGCCGACCATCGGAATATCTTGCACGCCAAACTCGGCCATGATCTGCGCCACGGCCGAGACTTGCCCCGCGCCACCATCAATCACCAGTAAATCAGGCCAATCCCCGCTTTGCCGCGCCGGGTCTTCTTTGACCAAGCGCTTAAACCGCCGCGTCAGCACTTCTTTCATCATCCCAAAATCATCCCCCGGCGTCAGATCATCGCCGCGTATATTGAATTTGCGATAATTGTTTTTGGAAAACCCATCCGGGCCTGCAACAATCATCGCCCCAACCGCAAAACTGCCTTGAATATGCGAGTTGTCATACACTTCGATCCGTTTGGGGGGCGACTCAAGCTCAAACAGTTCTGCAACACCACGCAACAATTTGGTTTGTGTCGCTGTCTCGGCGAGTTTGCGCGCCAAACTTTCTTTTGCATTGCGCAACGCGCCAGAAATCAGCTCTTGCTTTTCACCACGCTGGGGTACCAAAATTTCCACCCGCCGGCCGCGTTTATCGCTGAGCAGTTCGGTCATCAGATCCATATCGTCAAACCCATGCGAAAGCAGAATCTGCCGCGGCGGCTCTTTACTGTCATAAAATTGGCCCAAAAACGCCTCAAGAACTTCATCATGGCCCATATCGGCGCTGATGCGGGGGTAAAAATCACGGTTTCCCCAATTTTGATTGGCGCGAATGAAAAACACCTGCACGCAGGCCTGCCCCCCCTCAAGATGCAAGGCGATTATATCGGCTTCGCTGACGCTGCGCGGGTTGATGCCCTGCGTGGTCTGAACCTGCGTTAAGGCGCGAATACGGTCGCGCAGCGCGGCCGCGCGTTCAAATTCCATTGCTTCGGAGGCCTGCGCCATGCTGGTGGCGAGCGTTTCCTGAATTTGCGTTGATTTGCCCGATAAGAATTTTTGGGCATCCTGCACGGCGGCACCATATTCTTGCTTGGACACGCGATCCACGCATGGGCCGCTGCAGCGTTTGATTTGATATTGCAGACAGGGGCGAGTGCGGCTTTCAAACATCGCATCTGAACAATTTCTCAACAAGAACACCCGTTGCAGCTGGGCAAGTGTACGATTGACAGCCCCCGCCCCAGCAAAGGGGCCATAATACGCCCCCTTTTCGCTTTTTGCGCCACGGTGCTTTTTAATTTGGGGAAAATTATGCTCTGTGGTCACGAGAATGTTGGGAAAAGATTTATCATCGCGCAGCAACACATTATAGCGCGGTTTTAACTGCTTGATTAAATTTTGCTCCAGCAGCAACGCTTCGGTCTCGGTCTGCGTGGTTAAAAACATCATCTGCGTTGTTTCAGAGATCATACGGGCAATGCGCGCCGAATGTCCGGTTGGGCGCGCATAACTGGAAACGCGTGCCCTGAGGTTGCGGGCTTTGCCCACGTAAAGCACGCGCGATTGATCATCGAGCATCCGATAGACGCCTGGCGAGGTTTCAAGCGATTTTGTATACTTTTGTATCAGCGCGTAGCCTGTATATGCCATTTTTATCGCCTTCGTCTGGTCTGGCTACCGATCTGGCCATGATTCTGTTTGTCCTGCAATGATCTGGCGTCGGTTTCAAGGAAAAAGCTGTCCACTGATCCTGTGGATAACATTGGGGGTAACTCTGAATTATTGGAAATTTTCCTTTGCTTTTTGGTAACTTCCCCTATTTGCCTAAAAAATAGGCGTTTTTGTAAGATACTGTTATCATTTGATATTTTAATTAAATTATACGCAAATGACTGAAAACAAACCATTTTTGTTAAAACGCTGTCACAATTATGTAACCCCGTGTACAACTTGGGCGCCGTGGCTTACTCAACCCCAAGCACATCTGGCGTTTTCCAAGCCAAATGTTGGCCACCATCTGCGCAAATCAACTGCCCCGTAACCGCCGAAGCATCCAAAAAATACCCCAAAGCCGCAGTAATATCAGACGCATTTGCGCCGCGTCCCAGAACCGTATGTTTCCGCTGGTCTTGAAAATGATCCGCCGATTGGCGCGCGCCCTGCAAAGTCGGCCCGGGCCCAATCGCATTCACCCGGATATCAGGGGCCAAGCCCTGCGCGGCCGTTTGCGTTAACGCCCAAAGACCCATTTTAGCGATGGAATAGCTGGAAAATTCAGGCGTCAATTTACGCACGCGTTGGTCCAACATATTGATCACCAAAGCTTGCGCCAAAGGCTCGCCTTGGTCATCCTGACGGGCGCGGGGGGCCTGCCGCGCAAAACATTGCATTAACACGAATGGTGCCCGCAAATTGCTTTCAATATGGCGATCCCAACTGCGCCGCGTGGCGCTTTCCAGCGTATCATATTCAAAAATAGAGGCATTATTGATCAGGCAGGTTAAATTGCCCCCAAGGCCGTGTACCGCCCGATCAACCAGAGTCTCAACTTGATCTTCTTGTAACAAATCGGCCTGTAACGCGATGGATTTCCGGCCTTTGGCGATAATCTCTTGCACAAGGCTCTTTGCGGCTGTTTCAGAGCTGGCAAAATGCACAGCCACGTCATAGCCACGATCTGCAAGATAGAGCGCCATTGCGCGCCCAAGCCGTTTTCCTGCACCCGTTACCAAAGCCCGCATCATTCAAATCCCTTTGCGTTACATAACCACCAACCAAACATAGACCAGATATGCGGCAGTCAAGAGTGCGCCCATTAAGCGGTTGATTCGCAATCGGTAAACCACAAAGGGGGCAAGGATCAAAGAGGCAGCCAGCATCACCCAAAGATCCGCCGATAAAAGCTGCGGAGAAACCGGAATTGGGCCCACAAAGGCGGTGACGCCCATAATTGCCAACAGGTTGAAAACGTTGGACCCGATCACATTGCCTAGCGCCACATCCGCTTGCCTGCGTATTGCACTGGCCAAAGTGGTTGCCAATTCTGGCAGCGAGGTTCCCAAAGCAACCAAGGTCAACCCGATAGTGGTTTCGCTGATTTGATAGCTGCGGGCAATTTCAGTGGCATTATTCACCAAAAGATTTGCGCCATATGGCAATCCCACCAAACCAATGCAAATCAACCCGGTTATTTTCCAAACCGGCAGCGCTGCATCTTGCACGGCGCCGCCCTCAAGGCTGATATCCGCCGCATCTGCGCGCTTTGGCTCCTGCAGCGTATCGCGCAAAGCCAACCCCAGCACGACTGCCAGCGCCGCCAGCAAAATCATCCCGCTGCCATAGGAAAACACTCCAAGCGACGCCAAATAAATAAACAATAGGCTGCCACCGATCATCAACGCATAGTTTTTTCTTAGATCGGTTTCTGCCGCATCAAGCCCAAACAACACTGCAGGCAACCCCAAAACCATCAGAATATTTGCAGTATTTGATCCCACCACATTCCCAATGGCCATTCCGGGCACCCCGGACAGCACCGCTTGAATAGAAATCAGCAGCTCGGGCGCTGATGTCCCAAAAGCCACAATGGTTAATCCCACAATAAATGCCGGAATCCCAAGCCGATCGCTGAGCGCAACGGCACCTTTAACCAGAAAATCTCCGGACATCACCAAAATGATCAGCGCCAATGCAGAGAGCAGCCAAGTCATCAGGCCTGCCTATTTGGAACCGCAAGAGCAGCCGGATGTGCCCAATCGGAAGCGGCCGCACGCATTGCATCTCATCGCTTCCAATTTGGTTTGTCCGGGCAGTTTGATCCGTCCAAACATCGCCAAAACAGCGATCCCAATCAAAAATAGGAAAACAATTTTTACGATCATATCACAAACCAAAGCGGCCGAACGCCGCCCTTTCCTCAAAATACAGATCCGCAGATTGGACAAGTGAAGATGAAAACCTTTGCAAGACGCCTTTTTTCTGCCCGTATGTTCGAAATTTCACGTTTTCGCCAAAACGCTGTTTCATCACCGGCACCAGATGGCCAAGCCCATCCGCTAGGCCGACGGATACAGCTTCTTCGCCCACCCAAATTTCACCCGTAAACAAATCTTCGTCATCGCTCAATTTAGCGCCACGCTGCTTGGTGACATGTGCGATGAAAACGCTGTGTATCTGCTCAAGTAGTTTTTTCAACCGATCAACATCTTCGGGTTTTTCCGGCTTAAAAGGATCCAATGTCGATTTTGAAGCACCTGCGGTATAAACGCGCCGTTCAATCCCATAGCGCTGCAAGAGATCATGCGCTCCAAAGCCAGCCGAAATAACGCCGATTGAGCCCAAAATTGAACTGTCATCTACGTAGATTTCATCGGCGGTGACGGCCAACCAATAGCCACCTGAGGCGGCTACATCTTCCACAAAAGCAAACACTGGAAGGCTATTTTCAGCCGCCAACCGGCGGATCCGCGCACCGATTAAAGACGATTGCACCGGCGAACCGCCGGGCGAGTTGATCACCAGCGCCACCGCATCCGGTTTGCCTTTGCTGAAGGCTTTTTCCAAAACAGGCGCCAGCGCCTTATCATTCAACTGGCCGCGTGATCCACCCGAAATCACCCCAGAGAGATGCACCACAGCCACGGATTTTTTGGCTTTCATAAAAGGCAGTTTAAACTTCATACCCTGTATGTAGAGCCCTTGCCGCACGGGCACAAGACGCGCCGCGCAGGAAGGTTGCAAAATCCCTGCAAACCCTGCTTTTTAGCTGCGCAACCGCCAACCCGTTCTAAAAATCCACATAATCGCGGCAAAACACAATAAAATGAAGCCAAAAACTGCTAGCAAGCTGACCATGATAGGCACGTCCGCGGTTCCAAAAAAGCACCACCTAAACGCAGAAACCAAATAGACCACGGGATTAAACAACGAGATCGTCTGCCAAAACGGGGGTAGCATGGAAATCGAATAAAACGTTCCGCCCAAAAATACCAAAGGGGTGATGATCAGCATCGGGACCATTTGCAATTGTTCAAAATTACCCGCCCAGATGCCCACGATAAAGCCCAATAAGGCAAAGGCGATACTGGTCATGACAAGGAAAAACAGCATGGCCAAAGGATGTATGATCGTCAGGTCAACAAATAATAATGAGGTCAACAGAATAACCAGACCGGTAAAGATCGCCTTGGTGGCCGCAGCGCCAACATATCCCACCACGATTTCCGCAGCGCTGATCGGCGCTGAAAGCACCTCATAGATACTGCCAATGAATTTTGGAAAATATATTCCAAAAGCACCATTTGAAATGGCCTGTGTAATCACCGTTAACATGATCAAACCCGGCACAATAAAGCTGCCATAGGCAATACCCTCAACCTGCGAAATCCGGCTGCCCATGGCGGCGCCAAACACGATAAAGTAGAGCGAAGCGGATAAAACCGGCGAGACAAAGCTCTGCAGAATTGTACGAAAAAACCGCTGCATTTCAAATTTATAAATGGCTTTTACCGAGTGAAAATTCATGCCGCCTCGCTGACCAGCTGTAGGAAGATTTCTTCCAAAGATGATTCGCCCGTTTGAAGATCTTTGACTTTGAGCCCCAAGGCCAAAATTTCCGAAAACAGCTTTTCGATCTCCGGTCCAGCCCCCGTCAAATCATATTGATAAATCAACGACAGACCATCCGCAGCCAAGGTCACACCCAAGGCCAAAAGCGGCGGCGGCAGTATTGGTAACGGGCTCAACAAATCGATCTGCAACTGTTTTTTACCCAGCCGCTGCATCAACGAGTCTTTTGCCTCGACCAGTTGCAACGCACCTTGATCGATAATCCCTATCCTATCTGCGATGGCTTCGGCCTCTTCGATATAATGCGTGGTAAGAATGATCGTTACGCCGCTGGCGCGCAGCCGCTCAACCAGCGCCCACATATCTTTGCGCAATTCAACATCCACACCGGCTGTGGGTTCGTCTAGAAACAACAAGCGCGGTTGGTGGCTCAAGGCCTTGGCAATGCTCAACCGGCGTTTCATTCCCCCCGATAAGGTTCGAATTTGGGACGTTTTTTTATCAGATAATGACAGCGCCTCCAGCAAAGAGGATAGATACCCCTCATCTGGTTCTTTGCCGAATAAACCGCGCGAGAAGCGCAGCGTATTTTCAACCGTTTCAAAAGGCTCTAAGGCCAGTTCTTGCGGCACCAAACCGATCAAACTGCGCGCCGCGCGATATTGCTGCACGATATCATAACCGGCCATTTTTACCGAACCCGCGCTGAAGCGCGAAATTCCACAAATTGTTGAGATTAACGTGGTTTTACCCGCACCATTCGGCCCAAGAAGCGCCAAAATCTCTGCCTCGTGCACGTTCAAATTTATATTTTTGAGCGCGTGAAACCCGTTCGCATAAAATTTCGACAGGCCGCTGATTTGCAAAATATCCGACATTCATCTCTTTTCATGTCACCAAGCTACGGCCCCGATGCCGGCTTTGGGCTCAGACCTAATCCAGAACGCAGAGATTGCAAACACCGCTGCGCAAAATAGCCGCCCGAACCTGAACCGTTTTGCCCCCGAGGAAAAGATTTAGCCAGATGCTCCTTCGCGCACGGTCTCGATCATCAACTTCACATTTTCTGGATCTGCATCCGGTGTGATCCCATGCCCTAAATTGAAAATATGAGGCCCCTTGCCCAGCGCTTTTACGATGCGCCTTGTGTCATCAACAAGCTCTTGCCCCCCCGTCACCATATGCGAGGATTTCAAATTGCCCTGCACACAGCCATCAACTTGCACATGGCTCGCAACCCATTCCGGCGTAACCGAATTGTCAATCGCCACGCAATCCGCGCCGGTTGCTTTTGCAAAACCGATATAATTATCTCCAGCCTCACGCGGAAAGGCGATCACCGGCACCTGCGGATAACGTTGCTTGAGCGCTTGCGTTATGCGGCGCGCCGGCGCCAACGCATAATGTTTAAAATCATCTCCGCGCAAGGATCCCGCCCAACTGTCAAAAAGCTTCACAACTTCAGCCCCTGCGTCGATTTGGGCGCTTAAATACTCGATCGTCGCATCGGTTAGCAGGTCAATTAAACGTTCAAACAGTTCTCGGTCTTGGCGCTTCAGCGCGTGTGCAGGCGCCTGATCTGGGGTGCCCCGCCCCGCAATCATATAGGTTGCCACGGTCCACGGGGCCCCAGCAAATCCAATCAGCGTTGTTTCAGCGGGAAGCTCTTTTGACAAAATTCTCACCGTCTCATAAACCGGATCCAAGGTTTTATGGATTGCCGAAACCGGCTTCAGCGCATCAAATTCAGCACTTTTGGTTAAGGTGGACAGGCGTGGTCCTTCCCCGGTGACAAACCACAGATCAGCCCCCAAAGCTTGTGGCAGCAGTAAAATATCGGCAAAGAGAATCGCCGCATCAAACCCATAACGGCGAATAGGTTGCAACGTCACCTCGGCCGCCAACTCACTGTTATAGCAAAGTGAGAGGAAATCGCCCGCCTCAGCGCGCGTGGCCCGATACTCAGGAAGATACCGGCCCGCTTGCCGCATCATCCAAATCGGTGGCGTCTCCAACACTTCACCGGCCAATGCACGCAGTATTTTTTTATTCTCAGCCATAAATTACCCTTCTTTCGTGCCTAGCTCACCACTTCCGACATTAATGTCAAGCATCGGTTCTTGTCATGTGTAGTTTACACTATTAAAACGATAATTATGACTCAGCAATACCCAACCCCCGCTTCACCGCTGCGCATAGGCACAAGAGGATCCCCTCTGGCGCTTGCCCAAGCCTACGAAACCAGAACACGCCTCTCTCAGGCGTTTGACATTGCAGAAGAGGCGTTTGAGATCGTTGTGATCAAAACCACGGGTGATAAAGTGCTCGACCGACCGCTCAAAGAAATCGGCGGCAAGGGCTTGTTCACGCGTGAAATCGAAGATGACATGCTGTCAGGAAAAATTGACATAGCAGTGCATTCGATGAAGGATATGCCGGTTTTGCAGCCCGATGGGTTGGTTTTAGAAACCTATTTGCCGCGGGAAGACGTACGCGATGCCTTTGTATCGCTGCATCATGACGATCTGGCCAGCCTGCCCGCAGGCGCTTTGGTCGGCAGCTCCTCGTTGCGCCGCAAAGCCCAACTCACCCATCGGCGGCCTGATCTTGAAGTGGTGGAATTTCGCGGCAATGTGCAAACCCGTTTGAAAAAACTTGAAGCCGGCGTGGCAAGCTGTACGTTTTTGGCAATGGCAGGTTTAAACCGCTTGAACCTATCACATCTGGCAAAATCGGCGCTTGACGTCGCGGATATGCTTCCGGCGGTTGCACAGGGGGCCATCGGTATAGAACGGCGCGCGAATGATATGCGGGCCGCTGAGATGTTAGAGGCCATTCATCACGGGCCAACAGGGCAACGTTTGGCCGCCGAGCGGGCATTTCTGGCAGGTTTGGACGGATCTTGCGAAACTCCGATCGCGGGTCTGGCCGAGCTGAAGGATGGACAAGTGCATCTGCGTGGCGAAGTGTTGCGTCCAGACGGATCAGAAACCTTGGATGAGGCAATGAGTGCGCCCATCGAAGATGGTGCTTTGCTTGGGACAGAAATGGCCAATAGGTTGCTAGAGCGGGCCGGCCCCGGTTTTTTTGACTGGCGCCACGCGTAATCGGATTTAATCGGCCGCGGGCACCACTTTACCTGGATTCATGATATTATTTGGATCAAGGCTGTGTTTGATCGCCCGCATCACCTGCAAAGCCGCTTTATTTTTACGGCGCCGCATCGACGGTAATTTTGTTAAGCCTATGCCATGTTCGGCGGAAAAGCTGCCCCCCATGCTAAGCGTTACATCTTCAACCGCTTCCATAATATCATCCTGCACGGCTTTGTCGTGGCTTGCGGGCCAAACCGCATAATGCACATTGCCATCGCCCAAATGCGATACCACCAAAGCTGCGGCCTGCGGATCTATCTCTGCCAGACGTGTTTTCATCTGATCTAAAAACGCCGCAACAGACTCAAGCGGAAGCGCTATATCATTATTGACCAATCTTGGATGGCTGGCCGTTACTTCTGCCGCCTGCTCGCGGCGCTCCCAAAATGCAACGCGCTGGGCTTGATTCTGCGCCACCACTGCATCAAGAATCGCGCCCGTTTCAAGATGCGCTGCCAGCAGCGTTTCGAAATGTTGCATCAATTTGGGCTGGCCCGTCACATCCTGCGCCGCCAAATCCGCGCTGGTGCTGGCAAGCTCAACCAAAATATTGGTGTCATGAACCTGTGCAAAAGGCTGGCGGGCATTTGGAAACAGCTTTTGGTGCTGCTCCATGTAAAACCCGGGCATATATTCAAACGCCTCAACCGCGCCGCCCGTCGCGTGCTGAAGATCGTTCAACAGCGTCAGCGCGGATGCAAGCGATGTAGTGGCGATCATTGCCGTTGCGTATACTTTGGGTTTTGCCTGCAATTTCATCACGGCCGCGGTGATAATCCCAAGCGTACCTTCAGCACCGATCATCAAATGCTTCAAATTATAGCCAGAATTGTCTTTATGCAGCTCTGACATCAGGTTCATAATTTCACCATTGGGCAGCACAACCTCTAGGCCAAGGCACAGATCGCGCGTGTTGCCATAGCGCAAAACGTTTGATCCACCCGCGTTGGTGCTGAGAACGCCACCAAGCGTTGCTGACCCGCGCGCGCCGAAAGTCAGCGGAAATAAAAGGTCTTCGGCATCTGCTGCGGCGTGAAGATTCGATAAAATCACACCCGCCTCAACGATTGCCACTTTTGATTTGGGCCGAATTTCACGAATAGCGGCCATCCGCTCGAGCGATAGAACAAGCGCCGCCTCGCCGCAGGTGCCCCCGGCAAGGCCCGTATTCCCCCCCATCGGTACAAGTGGAATCTTCAGCCGATTGGCCAATTTCACCACCTCTGACACCTGCTCTGTGGTTGCTGGGCGAATGATCGCCCGGGGTTGCCACTGATATTGATGAAGCCAATCGCTGCTATAGCGCGCCATATCTGTGCCCGTCAAAACATGGCGCGGCCCAACGATCTGGCCTAAATCAGAAATCAGTTGATCCATCGTCACCGCCTCGAACAGTTATAAAAGGAAGCAAGCCCATGCCAGGCGCGTTTATCGTGCAGCTCCATAAGGCCTAATACCATTTGGCCACGGGGGGCAGGCTCATCAAAACCGCATCCGCATCATGGCCGGTTGTCAGGCCAAATTTGGTGCCGCGATCATACACCAAATTATATTCTGCATAAAGCCCGCGATGGCGCAGTTGAACCTCTTTATCCTGCGCATCGAACGCGTCCTGAAGATGTTTTTCAACCAGCGGAATATAGGCGGGCAAAAAGGCCCGACCGATATCTTGGGTCAAGGCGAAATCTGCAGCCCAATCGCCGCTATTGCGATCATCCATAAAAATCCCCCCCACGCCGCGCGCCCGTTTGCGATGCGGGATATAAAAATACTCATCCGCCCATAGCTTCAATTTCGGATAAAGCGCGGGGTCGTGGGGATCCAGATGCGCTTTTTGTGTGGCATGAAAATGCGCGGTATCTTCAGAATATTCGATGCAAGGGTTCAAATCAGATCCGCCGCCAAACCACCAGGCATGCGGGGTCCAGAACATCCGTGTGTTCATATGCACCGCTGGACAATGCGGGTTTTGCAAATGCGCCACCAGCGAAATCCCTGCCGCCCAAAACCGCGGATCCTCTTGCATGCCAGGAATGCCCATGCGCGCCGCCATGGCTTTTTGCGCTTCCGCCCCCAGTTGCCCATAGACGGTTGATACATTGACCCCCACTTTTTCAAAAACGCGGCCATTGCGCATTACGCTCATCAAACCGCCGCCTGCATCCGAGCCATCGTCCGAGCTGCGTTTGGTTTCTTTCACGTCAAATTGGCCAATCGGCGCATCCGCAAAAGGCCCTGTAGCATGCGCGGATTCAAGCGTTTCAAAGGCCGAGACGATTTGATCACGCAAGCTGCGAAACCAAGCGCTCGCCTGTTGTTTTTCAATCTCTGTAATATCGCCCATGATTTTATATCCGCTGCTCTTGATGAATTGGTGCACACCATTGCCTGTGAGGCAGGCACCGTCAAGCGAAACACAAAGCATTTTAATCAGCTGCGGGGCTTAATGCGCGGGCGCTTCAACGGGATCAATCAAGGTTCTTCCACCATCCACGGTAAGAATTTGGCCCGTCACAAAGCCAGAACTTTCCGAGGCTAAATATTGCACGGTTTCCGCCACATCTGAAGCGGGCGCAATCCGCCCCATCGGTGTGTGATTTTCAATATCTTTGCGGAAGGATGGTTGCTCTTTTAAAGCCATTTGCAGGCTTGAGGACATCACCGAGCCGAAGGCAACCGCATTCACGCGGATCCGGTGCGGCGCCAAGCCAACCGCCATTGAGCGCGTCATCTGATCTAGCGCCGCAGTTGACATGGAATACGCCAGCAAATCAGGATGCGCGCGGCGCGCCGCGACGGAAGATAAGTTCACAATCGATCCCGCCTGCCCCAGCTCTTGACCCGCGCTTTGTTTAATCATGCGCTTGGCCACCAATTGTGATAGGCGCAGGCTCGTCATAACATTTTGTTCCAGCATTGTCTCAACGGACTTATCATCTTGATTCAGAACATCAGATGGCATCACCTGACGCGATGCATTGACCAAAATATCCACTTGGTCAAAACTGTCTAACGTCGCAGACAGCAAATTTGCGATGGTCAATTTTTCGCGCAGATCTCCCGCGAAATATTCAACCTGAGCCCCATCTGGCACGGCCGCAACTTCTTTGGACAAGCCCGCTTCATCCATATCAGCGCACATCACATTTGCCCCAAGCGCCGAAAAATGCCGCGCAATAGCGAGGCCAATTCCATGCGCGGCCCCCGTCACAATGGCCGTTTTCCCATCAATTGAAAAAGACATGAGCGCCTCCGATTCGCTGCGCATCCTACCGGATTTATGCCTTGCGAGCGAGAGGCCGTTCTGCGGTGAGGATTTTGAACCCATTTGCCTGCGCCAGCGTCTGCCACTGCTTGAAACAGGTCGATAAGGTGGTTTCGTAAGGCAATGACCGGTTGGCCACCAAAAACAAACGCCCCCTAGGCGTTAAATTGTCCGCGGCAGCGCGAATAAAATCTTGGCCCAATCTTGGCTCTGCGGCGCGGCCAATATGAAAAGGCGGATTCATAATCACGGCGTCCAGCTTTTGTGGTGCCCGCCACTGCGCCACATCCTGCCATTCTGCTTGTACCCGCGGATCGGGGCAGTTTTTGGCCAGACAATCCAAAGCGGCACGATCTGCCTCAACGCAATACAGCTTTTTAAGCGCCGGCGATTGCAATAAATGCCGGCTTAGATACCCCCAGCCTGCGCCAAAATCTGCCACATTTCCTGAAATATCACTGGGCAATGTCTCGGCCAAAAACCGCGAGGCCTGATCAATAGCATCGGCAGAAAATACGCCCGGGCGAGTGACAAACCCCTCTTCGATGGGCTCAAACGCATCCGCTTGCCATTGGGGCAGGCCGGTTTCTGGGCGAAACCATACAAGTTTACCATGGGCTTTGGAAACTGAACCCAAAAGGGTTTCGTGCCCTTTCAGCGCTTTGATCAGGCTTTCGATGCCTTGGCTCTTGGCCCCGTCAACCAGAACCACGCCATCTGGAGCGGCGCGGCTGGCTGCAAACACCAAATGCCGCGCCAAACGCTTTGAGCGCGGTACATACACCACGGCCAGATCAACTGGCGCTTCAGGCCGCTCGCGCCATGTATAGCCTGCGGTTTCAAGGGCGGTGATTTGCGGCTTAAATCGGTGCAGGAATTGCAGATCCAACCGCTTTAAAGGGGCCAAATCCAGCGCCTGTTCCGGGTGCAAAGCCAGGCAACGGCCGCGCTCGGGTAAGCGCAGGCCAGTCTCCACCAGCGCATGATCTAAACGGGAATGGAACATAGGAAAAGAGCGCCCTGTGTTTGAATGTTCAGGCGCCGCCTACTCTTTTTCCATCGTGCATTGCAAGGGGTGTTGGTTTTGGCGCGCCGAATCCATCACCTGGGTAACTTTGGTTTCGGCCACCTCATGGCTGAACACCCCTACAACCGCCAAGCCTTTTTTATGAACTGTCAACATAATATCAAATGCTTGCGCGTGGTTCATGCCAAAGAAGCGCTCAAGTACCAACACCACGAATTCCATCGGTGTATAATCATCATTTAACAGCAAAACTTTATACAGCGGTGGCCGTTTGGTCTTGCTGCGCGTATCAACCAAAACATTCTGATCTGTGTCATTCTCAGATGAAGCGATCACATCAAGATCAAACCCTATCATATCATCCTCGGACTAAAGCTGCGCTGCGTTCGCCTTAATATAACGTGTCTTGCTTAAGAGAAAAGGGTTGAGGCTTCTATAAAAGAAGAAACCGACCCCTCCCATATATGCGCTCTGCTTCAAACTTGATAAATAAATGAGCCTTTTGCAAAAATTTATGCACTCCCTTGTCAAAATTATCATACGGATAATTACAAATAGACCGTTTCTCGAACGTCACGCGCATTGTTGTAAAACCTACCCAGCCAGATCTTTCGCCCAAAACCCAATTCTTTAGAACAAAAACGGCGCCAACAACCCTAACCGCCAACGCTGCGTTTTTGAAGCATTGTGATTTTACCACAACAGGGCAGCCCAAAGGGATGGCCACGCGGCGCCAGACCCTGCGCAGCCATTCTCTTAAATTTCTATTTTAACCATAGAATTGAAAGCTTTATTCGTAGAGTCTGATGTGTTACAAATTAAAAAAAATAAAAAGTCAGCCAAAAAATTGGCGGCATGAGGCAGATAAGGACGATCAAAATGGTAAGACGGCATAAAAAGCCGGCTCGCATCGGGCTATGTATTGCAGCAGCGATTTGGATGATGGTCATCGTACCGCTCAGCGCCAGCGCCGCCCCTTACGCAGCCATGGTGATCGATGCCCGCACCGGCAAAACCCTACATTCAGAAAACGCCAACACGCGCTTACACCCCGCCTCTCTTACCAAGATGATGACGCTTTATGTGGTTTTTGAAGCCGTTGAGGCCGGCGAAATCTCACTGGATAAGAAGGTACGCATTTCGCGCGCGGCAGCCTCAGAGCCACCTTCAAAACTGGGGTTTCGCGAAGGCCAGCGCGTGGCGCTGCGCCATTTGATACGCGCCGCGGCGATTAAATCTGCCAATGATGCAGCAACCGCGCTTGGCGAAGCAATTGAGGGCTCGGAAGCGGCCTTTGCGCGGCGAATGAACCGAACCGCAAAAGCTTTGGGCATGACCCGTACAACTTTCAAAAACGCCCATGGCCTGACCGAGAAAGGGCATTTATCAACAGCCCGGGATATGACCATTTTGGGGCGGCACTTATTTTACGACTATCCCGATTATTATCATTTATTTTCACGGATCACACATAAAGCAGCAAATAAAAATGTGCGGAATACAAACCGCAAATTCTTAAGAAATTACAAAGGCGCCGACGGTATTAAAACCGGCTATACGCGCGCTGCCGGTTTTAATCTTGTGGCCTCAGCGCAGCGAAATCAAGAACGGGTCATCGTAACCGTTTTTGGTGGAAAATCCACCAAAACACGCAACGCGCAAGTGGCCAAACTGATGGATTTGGGCTTTCGCGAAGCGCCAAGTCAAGCGCGGGTTTCAAAGCCCACCAAACCGACCTATGCGCAAGCGGGCATAACCACCCGCCAGCATATGGCTCCGAAAACCAGCCTGCGCCCCAAAGCGCGGCCCATACTGGGCGAGACAAGCGAAAACCTTGCCAATCAAAACCTGCAAAAGCACGTGAAAAAAGCCTTAGAACAAGCGCAAAATCAGGGGGTTAAAAACCCAGATGTTACGCTTGCAGGCTTAGGGCCAAAACCGCGGCCAGGAGATACCCGCCAGAGCACACAGAACGCAGCCGAAATCCGCGAAATTGTCACGCGCATTTCAGCCCAGAGCGGCCAGCCGGATTGGGCGATCAATATTGGCCGGTTCGCAAGCCGGTTCGCCGCTGAAAAAATGCTGCTGCGAACCGCGCTCTCAGAAATGGCCACATTGCAGGGCACACAGCGCAAGATAATAATCCAAAGATCCGGTTATGATGCAAATTTTGTGGGCCTAACGCGCGAGGGCGCAGATCTGGCCTGCCGCAAGCTGCAGGCGCGCAGCATCAATTGCTTGATGATTGGCCCTGGCTAAACCGACCCTGTGTCCAAAGGCATTTCGGCAGACGGCCCAAACGCCGCCGCCATCAAACCGCGGGTATATTGCGTTTTGGGTGCCTCAAACACCTCAGAAACAGGCCCATGTTCCACCACGTCACCCTCTTTCATCACGATCACAGTATGCGACATAGCGCGTACAACACGCAAATCGTGACTGATGAATAAATAAGCCAGGCCGTGGGCTTTTTGCAGATTACGCAACAGATCAACAATTTGCACTTGCACCGTCATATCCAGCGCCGATGTGGGTTCATCCAACACAACCAGCTTTGGCCGCATCACCATCGCGCGGGCAATCGCAATGCGCTGCCGCTGGCCCCCTGAAAACTCATGCGGGTAGCGGTGCTGCATCTCAGGGTCCAGCCCAACCTCCTGCAAAATCTCTTCCACCAGATCCTCTTGCGATCTGCCGCTTGGCGTGCCATGCACCCCCAACCCTTCTGCAATGATCTGCGCGCAGGTCATTCGCGGCGACAGTGACCCGTAAGGATCTTGAAACACGATCTGCATATCCTTGCGCAGCGCGCGCAAATCGCGGGTTTTAAGCGCGCCAATATCGCGCCCGTCAAATGCGATTTTTCCCTCGAAAGAAATCAACCGCATGATGGCCATCGCCAAAGTTGATTTCCCCGATCCACTTTCCCCCACGATGCCAATAGTTTCACCCGCCCGCAGCGTTAAACTGACATCATTCACCGCCTTCACATGTCCAACGGTGCGCTTCAACACGCCACGCTGGATGGGAAACCAAATCTTAGCGTTCGTGGCTTGCGCAATCACAGAGGCAGATGGGTCAAACGGTTGCGGCGCCCCGACCGAATGCGCATTTAACAGTTTTTGCGTATAAGGGTGCTGGGGGGCCTTGAATATATCTTTGGTGGGCCCGGTTTCTACGATTTTCCCATCCTGCATCACGCACACGCGATCCGCAATCTGACGCACAATTCCAAGATCATGGGTAATAAACAGCATCCCCATCCCATCCTGTTGCTTCAACAGCATCAATAAATCGAGAATCTGTGCTTGAATAGTAACGTCCAGCGCGGTGGTCGGTTCATCCGCGATTAAAAGCTCAGGTCCATTCGCCAAGGCCATCGCAATCATCACGCGCTGGCGTTGCCCGCCCGACAATTGATGCGGATAGGCGCCCAAGCGGGACGCGGGATCGGGCAGGCCAACGCGCTCAAGCAACGCGATAATCCGCGCCTCTATCTCTGCGCCTGTCAGGCTTTGACGCGGATCCTGATGCAGCTCAATTGACTCGCGCAATTGCTTTTCAATCGTGTGCAATGGATTCAAGGAGGTCATCGGCTCTTGAAAAATAAAGCTGATTTCATTGCCGCGCACTTGCTGCAGCAAATCCCGGCTTGCCCCAACCATTTGCTGGCCATTATAACGGATAGAACCCGTGACTTTTGCATTCGCCCCCAGCAACGCCACGCTGCTCATCGCGGTCACAGATTTGCCAGATCCGCTTTCGCCAACCAAAGCCACCACTTCACCGCGGGCCACCTCAAAACTGACCCCGCGTACCGCGTCAACCTGCCGCCCATCCTGCGAAAACGCCACGTTGAGATCTTGGATTTGCAGCACGGCGCTCATTGAAACGTCTTTCTGGGGTCAAACGCATCGCGCACCCCTTCGAAAATAAACACCAGAAGGGCGAGCATAATGGCAAAAGTGAAAAAGGCGGTGAACCCAAGCCAAGGCGCTTGCAGGTTTTGCTTGGCTTGCAACGTCAATTCGCCCAAAGACGGGCTGGAAGAAGGCAGGCCAAAGCCTAAAAAATCTAAACTGGCCAAGGCACCGATGGTCCCGGTAACGATAAAAGGCAGAAGCGTTAGGGTGGCCACCATCGCATTTGGCAACATATGGCGAAACATGATCGTCCAATTGCTGACACCCAGCGCCCGCGCCGCGCGCACATATTCCAAATTGCGCGCCCGCAAAAATTCAGCGCGCACCACACCCACCAACCCCATCCAACCAAACAAGACGGTCAACACCACAAGCAAGGTGAAGCTTCGCCCCAATATCGCAAACATGATGATGATGATGAATAACGAGGGCACACCGCTCCAAATTTCGATAAAACGCTGAAACAAAAGATCGGTCAAACCACCAAAAAATCCCTGCACAGCGCCCGCAAAAATACCAAGCAGGCTGGACAGGGTGGTAACGATAATCGTGAACACGATCGACAAGCGAAACCCATAGATCACCCGCGCCAGCACATCGCGTTTGGTGTCATCCGTTCCCAGCCAATTTTGCGCATTCGGAGGCAAAGGCGCCGCGCCCGGGCGCTCGACAGACGTATCATAAGAATAAGGGATCAGCGGCCATAAGGCCCAACCCTTTTCAAAACCTGGGGTTTCGGGATCAAACACGCCGCTTGAAATTTGTGCGATCACCTCTTCTGGCGTGTCAAAGCAAATCTCCAGCCCACCGCTGCGGATTAAGCATTGCACCACGGGATCGCTATAGACCGCTTCGGTTTTGAAATCACCGCCAAAGGCGGTTTCGGGATAAAAATTTGTAATCGGGGTGAAATATTCTCCGCGATATTGCACCAAAATAGGCTTATCATTGGCGATCACTTCTGCAAATAGCGACAGCCCAAAGATCACGCTAAAGATCCAAAGCGACCAATAGGCACGCCGGTTGCTTTTGAAGTTGCGCCAGCGACGTTGGTTGAGCGGCGATAAACGGCTCATCCTTCGCGTCTTTCGAAATCAATCCGCGGATCTACAAACACATACATCAGATCCGATAAAATCCCCACGACCAACCCCATCAATCCAAACACAAATAATGTTCCAAAAATGACCGGGTAGTCCCGCGCAACCGCCGCTTCAAACCCCATGCGCCCAAGCCCGTCGAGCGAGAATATGGTTTCAATAATTAAAGATCCGCCGAAAAACACCCCAATGAATACCGCCGGAAAGCCCGCGATCACAATCAGCATCGCGTTGCGAAACACATGCCCCCACAGCACGCGGCGATCGCTTAACCCTTTGGCCCTTGCTGTAATCACATATTGCTTTTGGATTTCATCCATAAAGCTGTTTTTGGTGAGCAAGGTCAGCGTGGCAAAGGCTGAAATGGTGGATGCAATAATCGGCAAAGTGATGTGCCAGAAATAATCTACGATTTTTTCGCCCAGCGAAAGCTGATCAAAATAATCTGATGTGAGCCCACGCAGCGGAAATATTTGCAAAAAAGAGCCCCCAGCAAAGAGCACAAGCAGCAAGATTGCGAATAAAAACCCCGGAATTGCATAGGCGACAATAATCACCCAACTGGTCCAAGTATCAAAGCGCGAGCCATCCAGAACCGCCTTCCTGATCCCCAAAGGAATCGAGATCAGATAGGCCAGTAGCGTTGACCACAGCCCCAGCGAAATCGAAACAGGCATTTTTTCCAAGACCAAATCCACCACGCTGATCGATCGAAAATAACTTTCGCCAAAATCAAACCGCAGGTAATTCCACAACATGGTTAAAAACCGCTCTAGGGGCGGCTTATCAAAGCCGAATTCCTTTTCAAGCTCGGCGATAAATTCTGGGGGCAGCCCACGCGCGCCAACATAATCGCTGGTTTCACTGGCTTCTGCCACTTCGCTGCTGGTGCCTGAAAAGCTTTCAAACACATCCCCTTGGCCTTCCATATTGGCCAGAACCTGTTCAATTGGCCCACCGGGCACAAATTGCGTCAGCGCAAAATTGATCACCAAGATGCCCAACAAAGTCGGAAGCACCAATAACAGTCGCCGCGCGATATAAGCGCCCATGGGTTACGTTACCTCAATACACCGGCCGATTTTAACGCGGCGGCTTTCTGTTCATTATACCACCAATAATCCAAGTACCCCAGCGAATATGGCGCGATGATGTCAGGATGCTCATACATATCCCAATAAGCAACGCGATGCGTGGCGTTATACCATTGAGGAATCCAGAACCGGTAGGCCCGAAGTGCGCGGTCAAGCGCTTTGACCGCTGTGCGTAATTCAGCTTTGCTGCTGGCGGCGGTGACATGATCGATCAACGCATCAATGCCAGTCGATGAAATCCCAGCCGAGTTAAACACGGAGACATCCGCTGTTTCAGAACCAAAATACTGCTTTAAGCCTGCGCCGGGCTCTAAATTCATCGAGAATTGATCCGTGATGATATCAAAGTCAAAATTGCGCGTACGATCGGTATATTGCGCAGGATCGATGCGGTTATAAATTGCGTCTACGCCGGCGGCGCGCAGGTTTTCAACAAAAGGCAAAACCACGCGATCAAAGGCTGGGCTGCGTTCGATAAATTCGATCTGCAACGTCTCGCCTGCCGCGTTGCGCCGCATGCCATCTTCGCCAACGATCCAACCTGCAGCCTCCAGCAAGGCTGAGGCTTTGCGCAGGTTTTTACGATCTGTTGCCCGCGGCCCAGACTTGGGTGCCATCACCGCGTCATCGGTTAAGATACCTTCCGGAAGTTGGTCGACAAGCGGCGTTAGCAAGGCCAACTCATCTACACCGGGAGGCCCCGAGGCGGCCATGTCAGAATTTTCCCAAAAGGAATTAATCCGCGCATATTGTCCGTAAAACAGCGATTCATTTGACCATTCGAAATTGAACAAAAGGCTCAGCGCAGCGCGCACTTGTGGATCAGAAAATTTGTCTTTGCGCAAATTCATCGCAAAACTTTGACCCGTGGCCATGCCCCCGTCGGGCAGAGTTTTTTTGACCATATGACCGTCATCCAGAGCCGAAAAATCATAACCGGTTGCCCATGTTTTCGAGGAATTTTCGATGCGCACCGTGTAAGCGCCCGCTTTGAAGGCTTCGAAAGCTGCATTGCCATCTGCAAAATACTCAACCCGTATCTGGTCAAAATTGCTGCGGCCGCGATTGATTGGAAGATCTTTGCCCCAATAATTGGGGTTGCGCGTATAAATCACGTTGCGGTTAATCTCATAGCGATCGAGCAGATACGGCCCAGAGCCGATCGCGGGCTCCATGCGGCTTTCATCCAACCTTGCGCCCGTACGCTTAAACCAGGCCTGCGACATGACCGGCAATCCACCCACGGTGGGGATCCGATCGCGCAGGGGCGAGTCGGGCAAGAATGTATATTGCACCGTCTTGCTATCGAGCACTTCGACGGTTTGAACAAATTCGCCAAGCACGGCGCGAAAACTCACCAGCCCCTGCTCAAGAAACAAATCATAGGTGAATTTCACATCCTGCGCGGTTACCGCGCTGCCATCGGAAAACCGCGCTTCGGGGCGAATGTGGAAGCGCACCCAACTGACATCTTCAGGATATTCAAGGCTTTCAGCCAGCAACCCATAGCTCGCGCCAACCTCATCTGCGGTGCCCTCGAGCAGGCTTTCAAACGGCGCCGAGGCCAAGGCAGCGGCGCGCCCTTTGCGCGAATAAGGGTTCATTGAGTCGAACGTACCAAACCCCCAAATCGAAATTTCACCGCCTTTGGGCGCGTTTGGGTTGACATAGGCGAGATGCGCGAAATCTGCTGGATAGTTCAATTCGCCAAAAAAGGAATAGCCATGGGTTTTTGTGCTATGGCTCTCTGCCCAGAGGCTGCTGGCCAAAAGCAGAGTTGCCCATCCGAAGCATAAGCCAATCCAAACTCGGCTGTTTTGAACGCTCCACGATGTCGTTTTCACCACTGTTTTGCTTGAATGTCGTACCACAGGCCGCACCTCCCTTTTACGCTAATGATAAACATAGGCTACGACACAAAATATCCAAGCCACAAAACAACACAAAGTTTTGATGCATGGGCTTTATTGCGAAGCGTTCTGATAAAACGGTATCTCTGCGCAATATGGGCCGCGAAGAGCCTAAGCCCTCTTGCTGATCACAAGCTCAGCGAAGCGTGCGCAGCGGCCGTTCGCAACGCTTCAGAGACTCTAAAGGAATTTTCTACGAATAGCTTACTGAGCGGCCTCAGCCAAATATGCGATCACATTCGCCCGGTCTTGAATTTTCTTAAGACCCGCAAAACCCATTTTGGTGCCAGGCGCATATGATTTTGGGTTTTCCAAAAACCCGTTCAGATTTTCGATTGTCCACACATCTGCCACTTCGATCAAGGCGCCCGAATAGCCATATCCATCTGCCGCAGCAACGTCGCGATCCACCACTTGATACAAATGCGGGCCGGTGCCATTGGCGCCATCTTCCAACTTGTGGCAGGCTTTACATTTGCCAAAGACCTTCGCGCCTTTGCCCGTATCGGCCATCGCCACCAATTCGGAAAAATCGACTTCTTCTTCCTCTTCGGCTTCCTCTTCAGCGGTTTCTACTTCAATATAATAGCCAGCCGCGTGTTCTTCGCCATGCCCGCCCCCCATATGATAGACTTCCTCGGCAACCCAATTGCCAAGCAAAAACACCAACAATGCGCCGCAAAGGCTGCCCACAACTTTGGTAAGTGTCATCGTGTCTAGCATTGCGTGAACTCCATCTGAATATGCCTGAGCGCTTTCTAATCGCTTCCACTCGCGGTATGCAAGGTGTAGAAACCGCGACGAAACGACCAAGTTGAAGAAAAGCAGAGAAAAATGACCGGAAAAATCGCATTTCAAGGCGAGTTGGGAGCGTATTCCCATGAAGCCTGCCAAGAGGCGCGCCCCGATATGACGCCGTTACCCTGCCGAAGCTTTGAAGATGTGATCGAAGCGGTGCGCAGCCATCAGGCGGATTTGGCTATGCTGCCAGTGGAAAACTCAACCTATGGACGGGTGGCCGATATCCACCGCCTCTTGCCCGATTCGGGGCTGCATATCATTGGCGAAACGCTCACCCGGGTACGGATCAGTTTGATGGCCTTGCCCGGTGTGCCCTTATCCGCGATCACGCAGGCTTTCGCGCATCCGGTCTTGCTGCCACAAGCACGGCGTTTTTTAAGCGATCACGCGATTGCGCCGGTCAGCGCGGTTGACAGCGCGGGCGCCGCGGCTGATCTGACGCAGAGTCAAAACCACGAACGCGGCGTTTTGGCCAGCGCTTTGGCTGCCGAGATCTACGGGTTGAATATTTTAGCAAAAAATATCGAAGATCATGGCCATAATACGACCCGGTTTTTGCATATGGCTCGCGCCCCGGATTTCACACGCCGCGGCTCTGGCACGATGATGACCACGTTTGTATTTCAAGTGCGCAATATTCCGGCCGCGCTGTATAAAGCCATGGGTGGGTTTGCCACAAATGGCGTTAATATGACCAAATTGGAAAGCTATATGGTGGGGGGCAGTTTTCAAGCCACCCAATTTTACGCCGATATCCAAGGTCATCCCGAGGATGAGAATGTGCAATTGGCCTTAGAAGAATTGGCATATTTTACTTCAGAGCTCAAAATTTTGGGGGCTTATCCCGCAGATACCGCGCGCTGAGCCTTCAACCCTATATTTTTTACAGACGGGCCATGGGCCTGCTGCTTTAGGGCAGCGCTAAGGCCAGCTCGATATAATGCTCAATTCCGGCTTGAAAACGCTTTTGTGTTTTATGGGCCGCCAGTTGGATCGCTTGTAAGCGCATGAACATGCGCAGGCTTAACGGGTGCAGCGTGCAGGAAATGCGCAAAAAGCATTGCGCTTCATCGCCAGCCTCAAGCGCAATATCGCACCGAATGAATAGCGCGGCCTCCTGCAGCTCAAAGCTCCAGTCTTGCGGCGTATCAAAGCGCGGCACGCTTAGTTCAGGATATCGCATTTTACCACGAAACCAAAACTCTAAAGCCCAGTTACAGCTTAAAGGCTTTTGCAAATCGCCCCGCCGATCCTGCAAAATGCCCTGCGCTTCAGCAAGCGCTTCAAAGCGTTGGAAATCTGTCAGCCTTTGGCTGACGAACTCCAGCGAATGATTCAATCTATGTCGCGCCGTTAAATGCATCGGCCTATGATGATTAAAATGAAGTTAGTCTAAACGATCTGCAAGCCAATGCTGTAAAAGAAAATGCGCGATAGATCCAGCCCGGGCGGGCAGAATATCGGTGCGGATCCCCGCTACGATATCATTCAGCTCGGCCTTGCTGATCCAAAGCGCATCCTGCAATTCGTCGGGATCTATGGTGATATCTGTGTTGAGCGCCTCGCCATGGCAGCCAAACATGAGCGAATTTGGGAAGGCCCAAGGCTGTGATGCCAAATAGCTTACCGACCCCACTCGGATGCCCGATTCTTCCAAAACTTCGCGCCGCACCGCCGCTTCGATGGTTTCTCCAGGTTCCACAAACCCCGCCAAAAGCGAATACATCCCCTCGGGCCAATGCGGAGAGCGCCCCAAAAGGACGTTTTGTCCAGAAGTGATCAGCATGATCACAACAGGATCCGTGCGCGGGAAATGGCTCGCCGAACAGCGCGGGCACACCCGCTGCCAGCCCGATTGTGCGCTATCGCTGGCCGCCCCGCAACGGGCACAAAACCTATGCGATGCGTGCCAATGGAACATCGCCTTTGCGGTTGCGGATAATTCTGCATCGCGCGGCGACAAGGCTGTCATATACGAGCGCAATTCGCAAAATCGCAGCCCTTCTGCCAACTCTGGATGATATTGCTCTGACGGATCGTTAAAAGCACCCTCTGGCGGAAGGTCCTGATCGTTTGGCGACCAACTGGAAATATCAAAGGCAAAGATACGCTGCCCCGCCTCTTGGCCCAAAAAAACCCAAGGCGCCCCCACCGTTAAAGGCTGCGGCAGGCGCAATCGCACTAGGGGCGTTTCTGCGGCCTTATCAACCAGAATTTTACCCCGCCATAAAAGAATGACCTGATCGCCAGCTTGCGGTTGGCCCTGTGCGCTGCCCCGCAACTCTGCTGCACGATCAAGGGCCGACCCTCCAAATGTCACGGTTTCTGCCAGTTTCATTCTTTGCCCTCTCTTTGCCTTAAGCGCCCTGATGACATGATGATCAAGGCAGAGCAATCACCCGCGCGGGGAGGTTGCAGTTTTTTTTAAAACCCCCTAAGAGAGCAGGTGAGAGGTTGGCGCGGGCAGGCACCTCGCCAACCCGGTCAGATCCGGAAGGAAGCAGCCGTAACGAGCCCCGCTTGGGTCGTTGTCCAGCCTCTCACTTTTTTCTCACTCTTTAAAGGCGGCGCGCGCCCAACGCTCTTGCTCGGGCGTTTCGATGGCACAGGGCCGGATAGCGCGCAGATGAGACAACGCCACATCAGCGGATAGACCCGTCCGGCGCATAAGCCGCAAAGCGACCATCCCCGAGCGACCGCAGCCACCGAAGCAATGCACCAAAACCCGCCCCCCTTGGCCAAGCATACGACCTGCCTTTGCCTCAACCGATTGCCATCGCTTGGCATTTTCCGGCTTTGGCGTTTGATAATCTAAAATTGGAAAATGGCAGCACTGGATGCCTTGGGCCTTTAAATCTGCCGGAAAATCTGCAGCGCCCACGGGTTTCATTTCAGAGCGCTCCGTCAGGCTCAGCACCAAATCTGGGCGCCAAGCCAGAATCGCCGCAAAATCATTCAGATAGGGCGAAAACCGCCCCGGAAGCGGGCATAGGGCCAGCGCAGCATCGCCAATCGCAACGTCAAAAATTGAAAACACGCGCAGGCCTCCCTTTTTCGATCAGCCGTCTCTGCAGCCCCTAGACCTTCGCCTCACAACAGCTTAGCGTATAGGATAAGAGTATAACCGAGACCCAGCATGAGCGAAACCCCGACCCAAGGCTATCAAGTTCTGGCCCGCAAATACCGGCCAGAAACCTTTACCGATCTTGTTGGCCAAGAGGCGATGGTGCGCACGTTGCGCAACGCCTTTGAGGCAGATCGGATCGCGCAAGCTTTCGTGATGACAGGAATTCGTGGTACGGGCAAAACAACCACCGCGCGGATCATTGCCAAGGGTATGAATTGCATTGGCGCCGATGGCAGCGGCGGGCCCACCACCGAGCCCTGCGGAACATGCGAGCATTGTGTGGCGATTATGGAAGGCCGCCATGTGGATGTGCTGGAAATGGATGCGGCCAGCCGGACCGGCGTTGATGATATACGAGAAATCATCGAAAGCGTGCAGTATCGCGCCGCCAGCGCGCGCTATAAAATCTATATCATCGATGAAGTTCATATGCTGTCGACCAATGCGTTCAATGCGCTGCTGAAGACGCTGGAAGAACCCCCCGAGCATGTGAAATTTATCTTTGCCACAACCGAAATTCGCAAAGTGCCGGTCACGGTATTGTCGCGCTGCCAGCGGTTTGACCTGCGTCGGATCGAGCCAGATGTGATGATCGCGCTTTTGAAAAAAATTGCCGCGGCGGAGCAGGCAGAAATTGCTGCCGATGCCCTAGCCCTCATCACGCGCGCCGCCGAAGGCTCAGCCCGGGATGCCACATCGCTTTTGGATCAGGCGATCAGCCATGGCGCTGGAGAAACCTCGGCCGAGCAAGTGCGCGCAATGTTGGGACTGGCAGATCGCGGCCGGGTGATGGATCTGTTCGAAATGATTATGCGCGGCGATGCCGCCTCTGCGCTGAGCGAACTGGGCGGGCAATATGCCGATGGCGCAAATCCTTTGGCCGTGATGCGCGATTTGGCCGAAGTTACCCATTGGGTTTCGGTTGTTAAAATTACCCCAGATGCGGGAGAGGATCCAACCGTTTCTCCTGACGAGCAGATGCGCGGATTGAGCTTGGCCAAGGCCTTGCCAATGCGCGCCCTGACCCGCATGTGGCAAATGTTGCTGACCAGTATCGAAGAAGTGTCACAAGCACCAAACGCGATGATGGCGGCCGAAATGGCGGTGATCCGGCTTACCCATGTGGCAGATCTTCCCAGCCCCGAAGAGTTGGTGCGAAAATTAAAAGACATACCACCCCCTCCCGCAGGGGCGGGTTTAGCCAGCAGTTCGGGCGGCAGTTCGGGCTCTGGTGCTGGGCTAAGCGCAGCAACCGCTTTAACCGACAAACCGGGCGCGATTGCCACTGCATCCCCGACGCCATCCGCGCAAAGCCCCAGCGGCAATCAAAATGTCTCGACCCCAAGCGCGGTACTGGGCGGCGCTGAACAGGCTTTGGCCCTTAACACGCAACAGATGCTGGCCGCCTACCCCAGTTTCGATCATATTATAGATCTGATACGCGCGCAGCGCGATGTTCGGCTTTTGGTCGAAGTGGAAAGTTGCGTACAGCTGGCGCGGTATCAGCCGGGGCGGATTGAATTCGTTCCCACCGCTGATGCGCCCGCCGATCTTGCCCAACGCCTAGGCAGCCGGCTGCAATTATGGACGGGCCAGCGCTGGGCGGTGAGCTTGGTAAATGATGGCGGTGCCCAGACCATAGCGCGAATGCGCAGCAGTGCAGAAGAGGCGCTGAAGGCAAAAGCCTTAACCCATCCGCTTGTAAAAGCGGTGTTTGACAGCTTTCCAAAGGCGCAGATCATAGAAATCCGCACCCCTGAAGATTTGGCTGCGGAGGCCGAGACCGACGCGCTGCAGCCCGTCGAAGACGAATGGGATCCGTTCGAAGAATAAGGTGGACCGCTTTCTGTCACAGGGTTTTAGGTCCGTTCTGATAGGCTGAAAAAGCGTTGGAGGCGTCATCCAAGACGCTGCTCCAATACATGGCGCATTATCTTGCCGGTGGTGCTGCGGGGAAACTCGAATTCGGCGATAAAATGAAAGGCTTTGGGCAGCTTGTAGCGCGCAAGCGCTGTGCACAGATGCGCCAAAATATCTGCCTCGCTCAAACTGGCATCTTTGCGGGCAATAAAGGCAATGGGAACTTCTCCCCAATGGTGGTGTTTCTGACGCACAACCGCAGCCTCTAAAACCCGCGGATCTGCCAAAATAAGCCGTTCGATTTCGGCCGGGTAAATATTTTCTCCGCCTGATTTGATCAGATATTTACGACGATCTACAAAGCGTAAGCCTCCATCTGAGCCGCGCTTGAACATATCCCCCATATGAAACCAACCATTTCGGAAATCCTCAGCATTGGCTTTGGGGTTGTTCCAATAGCCACTGAACAATGCCGGGCTGCGAATCGCCAATTCTCCGGTCTCTCCTTCGGGTACCTCCTGATCTTGCGCATCAACCAATTTGATTTGGCAGAGCGCGCTTTGTTGTTTGTCCAAGCTGGTCGCAATGTCACCAATCCCAATATGGCCTGCGGATGCAGGGGCAAAGCCGGTTTCGGTGGCACCAAATGTGTTCAGATAAGGCGCCTGAAAAAGCGTTGTGACTTCGGCAATTTGATCCAGCGGCACCAAATCCGCCATAACGCCAACCCATTTTACAGATTTTACACGGGCCTCTTTGGCTCGCATCGCCGCAAGAAGCGGCGCAATCATTCCGGGCATCAAAGTCAACCGCCCCAAGCTTTCGGTGGCGATCAAATCTGCAAGCTGATCCGGTTGAAACCCGTCCACCACGATAACGGTTCCTCCAAGTATCAAGGTTTTAAACACCGTATCCGTTGAGACCATGTGGAACAAAGGCGCCCAAGCAATAAACGCATCCTCAGGATCGGCTGGCATATCCAGCATTTGCGTCGCGGCCCGCGCGATTTCCGCCCGATGGCTGATCAAGGCGCCTTTCGGCAGGCCGGTGGTGCCGCTTGTGTAAAGAATGACGATGCCGTCTTCTGGCGTGGCACGTTCCGGCACAGCGCTGCTGGAATAGCCCGTCAGAGCTTCAACCCAGACATCATCGATCATTTGAACCGGCGCGATATCGGCCAAACTTTCTGCCTGCGCCTGATTGCGCGGCGAGGCCAGCAGAATTCGTGGTTCAACCAAGCTCAGGCAATGGCGCAGCTCGTCATGCGTCAAACGCCAATTCTGACAGGCCACGATGGCGCCAATTTTAGCAGCCGCCAGAAACACTTCAATATATTCAATCCGGTTTTCTGACAAAATCGCAATACGGTCTCCACGTGCAACACCGCGCGCTGTAAAATAATGCGCCATGCGATTGCTGCGTTGATCAAGCTGGCGATAGCTATAGCCCGTGATGGCATCCTTCACGGCCAGATGATCCGGGCGCAAGCGGGTTTGCACCTCAATCAAGGCGCTCAACGTCAAACCCGCCGCCTGAACGGCCAGAGTGGGATCAATTCCCGTCAATATTGGCTCTTGGCCCTGCATATCCCTCTTCTTTCTGCGCGGCAGCGCTCATCCATGGGCTAAAGTTAAATCCTGCAAGCATGGTTTGTAAATCACCTGCAGCGCAGATTGGCGATCAGCGCGGATAGCCGCCCCGTCAAAACGCTTGTTTTTGGGCGTAACACTGCGTAGGAAAGAGCATCGAAGACAAAGGGGATAGAACATGTTCAAAGGCTTAGGCGGCATGGGCGATATGGCCAAAATGATGAAGGCTGCAACCGAAATGCAGGGCAAAATGGCCCAAATGCAAGAGGATATGCACAACATTATCGTCACCGGTGAAGCCGGCGCGGGCTTGGTAAAAGCCAGCTGCACGGCAAAGGGCGATTTGACCGGTTTGGATATCGATAAATCTATATTTTCGGGTGATGATAAAGAAGTTGTTGAAGACCTGATTCTGGCGGCGATCAAAGATGCCCAGCAAAAAGCGGCTGAGCGCGCCAAAGATGAAATGGGCAAAATGACCGAAGGCCTTGGCTTACCCCCTGGGATGAACCTGCCGTTTTAAAAGGGCGCCATAGATTTTCAAACCATATCAAAAAACGGGTAAGCGCTTGCGATGAGCAAAACCAAAGATATTGATGCTTTGATAGAGCTCATGGCGAAACTGCCCGGCCTGGGCCCGCGCTCTGCCCGCCGCGCGGTTTTGCATTTGATCCGCAAGCGCGCCTTATTGCTAACCCCGCTTGCCGATTTGATGCAAACGGTTGCGGTAACCGCGCAGGAATGTCTGAACTGCGGCAATATTGGGACCGAAGATATTTGCGATATTTGTCGCAACGAGCGGCGCGCCACGGGGGAACTTTGCGTGGTGGAGGATGTCGCCGATCTCTGGGCGATGGAGCGGGCGCAGGTTTTCAAAGGCCGCTACCACGTTTTGGGCGGATGCCTCTCGGCGCTGGATGCGATCGGGCCCGATGAATTGCGGATCCCTAAACTTATTGATCGCGTTAGCAGTGAAAATATCACCGAAGTGATCTTGGCGCTGAACGCCACCATCGAGGGGCAAACCACCGCGCATTATCTGGCAGATCAATTGGAAAGCCGCACCAAAGTCACCACGTTGGCGCAAGGCGTGCCCATAGGCGGTGAGTTGGATTATTTAGATGACGGCACCATCACCGCCGCTTTAAAGGCGCGCAAAGCGGTCTGATTCAACAGCCTTGCAGCGGCATCCGGCGGCTTGGGCCGAATGCGCGCAGCAAAAAAAGATCAATCGTCCAGTTCTGGCTGATCGCCCTCGGGCAAATTGAAAAAGCTATCCGCATCCAAAAAGTCATCTTCTGAAGTGTCAGCAGGCTCATCTTCGCGCAGCGAAAAGGATTCTAACCCTTCAATCGCAGCCGGGATTTTTGGTTCTGCCGGCATTGACAAAGATTGCTCAGTGCTCACCAACTTACGACGCTCATCATCGTCCATAACGGGACCATCGGCGGCCTTTTTCGCAGCTGCTTTTTGAACAATCGCATCAAGTTCAGATTGTTTGCACAGGCCCAGCGCAACCGGATCAATCGGCTGGATGTTTGAGATATTCCAATGCGTGCGTTCACGGATGGCTTGGATCGTGGGTTTGGTTGTGCCCACCAGCTTACCAATTTGCCCATCGGATAATTCGGGGTGGAATTTCACCAACCACAGGATTGACGCTGGTCTGTCTTGGCGTTTGGAGAGCGGCGTGTAGCGTGGGCCGCGGCGTTTTTCTTCCCCCTGCGCGGCGGCGTTGAATTTCAGCTTCAACTTATGCAAAGGATCAGCCTCGGCCGCCGTAATCTCAGATTGCTCAAGCTGATTATTCGCAACCGGATCAAATCCTTTCACCCCAGTGGCCACATCACCATCTGCAATGCCTTGCACTTCGAGTTCGTGCATTTGAACAAAATCTGCGATCTGCTTGAACGTCAGCGTGGTATTATCGACCAGCCAAACCGCGGTCGCACGGGCCATAATTGGTTTTGACATAGGGTTACTCCTTGCTACATCTGGCGTCACGTAAACCTCTCCCGGTGCCTGAAAGTCAGGCTGCCTTGCATAAGGCGGGCTTCCGGTGTCGGGGAACTTACTGATGCTATATATAAGGCATATCGAAAAGAAAAGAGGCCATGCAGAAGTTTATACAGATCATATGTGTCGGGCTTTGGGTCTTTGCAGGCCATAGCGCAAAAGCGCAGATGTTTGATTATTACGTGTTATCGCTCAGCTGGTCGCCCAGTTGGTGCCAGTTAACCGGGCTCAAGCGCGGTGCTGAACAATGCGATGCCACGCGTGACCTCGCGTGGATTTTGCACGGGCTCTGGCCACAATACGAGAATGGCTGGCCAAAATTTTGTAAAACGACGCAGCCCGCGCCAACGCCCAAACAGCTCAAAACCATGCGCCATATTATGGGCAGCGAAGGCTTGGCGCTGCACGCTTGGCGCAAGCATGGCACCTGCGCGAACCTTGCTGCGGATGATTATTTTCAGGCCTCGCGCGCCGCGTTTGAGGCAATTCGAAAACCAGACCAGCTGACCCTGCCGCTTTCCGAGCAGCGTTTTGCACCGACCAGTCTGATAGACAGCGTTCTGCGCGATAATCTCCAATTGCAACCCAATAATCTGGTGGTGACCTGTCGAAAAGGGTTATTGCATGAGCTGCGGATCTGTTTGGATAAACAACTCTCCCCGCGTCGCTGTGGACGGGATGTTTTACGCGGCTGCTCTGATCCTTATATCAGCGCGCCAACGCCGCCCTAGGCAAACGCGGCGCGGCGCAGCAAGACCAAGCCCATCACAAGCAAAACCAGCAAAGTGACCCGCCGAAACAGCTTTTGATCGATGCGCGTTTGAATCTGCACCCCAAGCCACATCCCAAGCGCCGCGGGCAGGACAAGAAGCGCCGAAAACTGCGCCGTTGCGAGGGTCAATATACCCGATCCTATATGCGCCACCACCAAGGCCACAGCGCCCAATCCGTAAATCACGCCTTGCACCCGTATTTGTTCGATTTTATTTGTATTCAAAGCGGTCAAATACGCCACAATTGGCGGCCCCCAAATGCCCGAAACGCCACCCAAAAGCCCCGCGATACTGCCAAAGATGATGCTGGCCTTAGGCCCCGCGCGCATCACGGGCAAACCAAGGCCACATAGTTGCAAAAGCGAAAAACATACGATCAGCCCACCCAAACTGCCCAAAAACAATATATCTGGAAGCACCGAGGCCAGCTGAGCACTGATCAAAACGCACACCAACCCAGTGATCAAAAAAAGCCGAAAGCGTTTAACGGATTGCCAGGCTGCGGCGCGGCCCTGTGCAAAGGCCTGCCAGATATTGGTGATTACGGTTGGCAGGATAAGCCCTGCCAAAGCCAATTCTGGTGGCACAATTAAGCTGAGCCCCGCGATGAACACCATCGGCATGGCAAATCCAACCACACCCTTGATGAACCCCGCGCAGCACCCCACACCAATCGCAACGATCCAATGCCACTGAGACATATTGCTTAAAATCAAATCCATCATGGGGCTTTATCACAGGCAATTCAGCGCAGTTAGAGTAAATGATTACGTTTACCGCGAAATTTTTGAACAAATTTAAACATTAATTTGAATTTATATTGCGCTGCAGTTGCAAAAGGCTTATCAGGGGCGCAAGCAAAAGGAGCCGTGTTATGCCAGATGGATCGAAGCGTAATTTTTCAGATGAAAATGTAGTATTGAAAGATTTGCTCACACTGACAAAAACCGCAACGCAACGCCTCGAGCAGTTGCTGCAACGGGCCAAGGTGCATTGCCAAGGCGTGCTGTGTGACGAGGGACGCGTTGATCCGCTTCGGCTTGAAACCCATCAGGTCCAAGCGCATGGGTTGGCTTGGCTGGCCACCTATACCGAATCGCTGCGCCAAATGCACAATTGGGCTGCCGCGCTGGCGGCTGAAAACCAATTTTCAACGTCAAACCAGTTAATTTTACAAATTGGGTTTGCCGAATATCTGCAGCAAATCATCGGCGGTATTCCGATGAGTCAAAGCGAAATCTTGCGACCGCAAGATATCGGGTTAACCCCGGAAGACATAGGGGACTTTCAGCAAGGCGCTGTTGTGCAGTTGATGGAAAGCGGCAATAGCCAGGCCGCGAAAACCCTTTTGGTGACGCTGATGCAAGAGGATCAAGGCAATTTGATTTTCGGCACCAGCGGGCTTGATGAAGAGCTGGAAATGATCCGCGAACAATTTCGCCGATATGCTTTGGAACGCATCGAGCCGCACGCGCATGAGTGGCATTTGCAAGATGAGCTGATTCCGATGGATGTTATTGGCGATTTGGCAGAATTGGGTGTGTTTGGTCTGACAATCCCAGAAAATCTTGGCGGGTTTGGCCTGTCCAAAGCGTCAATGGCGGTTGTTTCAGAAGAGCTATCGCGCGGCTATATTGGGGTTGGATCTTTGGCCACCCGCTCTGAAATCGCAGCTGAGCTGATTCTATGCGGCGGTACAGATGATCAAAAAGCAAAATGGTTGCCCAAGATCGCCAGCGGCGAAACGCTTCCCACTGCGGTTTTCACAGAGCCAAATACCGGGTCTGATTTGGGCGCCCTGCGTACGCGGGCGGTAAAATCTGAAGATGGCTATCGTATCACTGGCAATAAAACCTGGATCACCCATGCCTCACGCACGCATGTGATGACCCTTTTGGCGCGCACGGATCCGCAAAGCAGCGACCATCGCGGCCTGTCGATGTTTCTGGCCGAAAAAACCCCCGGCGACGATGCAAACCCATTTCCCACCCCTAATATGACCGGCGGCGAGATTGAAGTGTTGGGCTATCGGGGGATGAAAGAATACGAACTTGCTTTTGACGGGTTTGAGGTGGCATCGGAGAACCTGCTGGGCGGCGCCGAGGGTAAGGGTTTTAAGCAATTGATGCAAACCTTCGAGAGCGCGCGCATTCAAACAGCAGCCCGCGCCGTGGGTGTGGCGCAATCGGCTTTGGATATATCGCTGCAATACGCGCAGGATCGCAAACAATTTGGCAAACCCATCATCGCCTTCCCGCGGGTGGCCAATAAATTGGCCATGATGGCAGTTGAAATTATGATCGCCCGCCAGCTGACCTATTTTAGCGCCTTTGAAAAAGACAATGACCGCCGCTGCGATGTTGAAGCGGGTATGGCCAAACTGATTGGTGCCCGCGTGGCCTGGTCAGCGGCGGATAATGGGTTGCAGATCCATGGGGGTAACGGCTTCGCGCTGGAATATAAAATCAGCCGCATTCTTTGCGATGCTCGGATTCTGAATATCTTTGAAGGCGCTGCAGAAATTCAGGCCCAAGTGATCGCACGGCGCGTATTGGAAGCCGCCTAAAGCGCGGGCGCAACCAACCGCCATGTCTAGGCGGGCGGCGGTATATCAATGCCGCCACGCCAAGGCTTAATATCCAGAACCGGTGTGCCGTCAAATCCGTCAGTGGCATCAATTTCAAACGTGCCAGAATTAGGATCAATGGCTAGGATTTGAACCGCCTCCATTGCGATTGGATTGGGGCGCACCGGGCTGCGCAGCGCAAAGGCACCGCGCAATCCATCAGCATGCGCGGGTGCTTGAAGAATAATATCACGGCGCGCGCGATCAAACCAAAGCAGCAGCCAAATCAGATCACCCACCGCCAGCCCGGTAAGACCCGGGCGGAATTCTGGCTGTATTTCCACCACCGCGCGCCCCGCATCACGTCGGCGGGCTTGGGTTAAGTTTTTTGGACAATTTTCCCGCTGCCAGGGCGACCGAATTACCCCAATAAAGGCCAAAGTTGCATCCGCGCGCTCGGCCGGATCGGGCATCAGCACCACCTCTTGTGGACGCAAGGTTGGATTTGGCGGCATGCGGACCTCTTGAATGAATGCGTTCTCATATCAATGTCAATAAATCTACGCAAAAGTCAAAACATGCCCCATCCGGATTTTAGGCCACGATGCGCCTTAAATGCAAATTTCCGCCCCTTAAAACGATGCCTCCGGCCGAAAGGCCTCTGGAATATGGTCTTGTTCCAATAGCATCAAATCCGCCATGACCTGCGCAATTTTAGGCGCCATGCCAAACCCGATCTTGAAACCACCATTGGCAATGAACGCCTCCGAAATCAAAGGATGCCGGCCCAAAACCGGAGCGCGACTGCGGCTTCTGGGGCGCAACCCAGCCCAGCGCGCAACCACAGGCGCGCCTGCGAGTGCGGGGAAAATCGCATAAGCTTTGTTGAGCAAGGCCTCAAGCTGCGCATCCGTGCTGGTGGCCGCGCTGAAATCGCGCTCTGATGTGGATCCGATCGCGAGCGTTCCATCTTCATGCGGAACAAAATGCAAAGCCTCTGCAAAAACCTGCGGATGCTCTGCGCGATCGACCTGGAGCAACGCGGCTTGGCCTTTCACAGCCCCCCCGAACGAGCGATTGCGCGCCCCGCTGATGCGCGCCAAATCATGCACGCCGCTGGCCCAGAGCACGCGGCCTTGATCATCGCCCTCAGTTGAAATGCTCGCCCCTAAACTGCGCAACGCCTCGGCCAAAGCCAAACAAGCCGCATGCGGATTGATGCGGGCCGATAAATCATCAAAGATCCAATATCCAGAGGCCGAGTCGGGCGCCCAACTGGGGCGCTCGTTCAGCACATGCCAGCCCGCTTGCCCCTGCCAGAGCTGACGCGCATTTTCGCCCCGCGCCAGCGCCAGATCAAGCGCCGCATTCTCGGGCAAGGGCTGCACGCGGCCCAAACGCGCATAACCGGCTGATAGGCCAGACGCAGCCTGCACAGATGTCCAAAAGCTGTCAGCCATCATCAGACTTTCGAATTGAAAGGCTTTTTTGGAATTCCAGTTTTCGGGCACATGCGGCGCCAATGCCCCAACAAGGCCACCGCTGGCCCCCGACGCCACACCATAAGGATCGATCACCTGCACAGAGGCGCCGCGCTGCAAGCATTCCCACGCGATGGACAGGCCAAAAATACCCGCCCCTCTGATCGTTACATCGACCATTGCCAACCCTCTTGCTTCTGGTGCATTGTCCCTATCGGCGCAGCGCGTCATTCACAAGGCCTCTGAAATGACACCCCAAGATCCCAAACTTGAATGGCGCGCGCAAAATGTGCCCGTCTCTTTGCAATTTGATGACCCTTATTATTCATTGGAAAGCGGGTTTGAAGAAAGCAAGCATGTGTTTTTAAACGCCAATAGCTTGCCAGAGCGTTTGCATGATGGGTTCTCGATCGCAGAATTGGGGTTTGGCACAGGTCTAAATTTTCTAACCCTGTTAGACAGCTGGCGGCGCATAGATCGCCCGGGCCGCTTGCTGTTCACCAGTTTTGAAGCCTTTCCCTTAAGCGCGAAAGATATGATCAAAGCGCAGGCTGCCTTTCCGATGCTCGAAACGCTGAGCGCAGAATTCGCACCGCTCTGGGAAACCCTTCTGACCACCGGACAAATTGAAACCACCGATATTACGCTCAGGCTTGTGCAAGGGGATGCCCGGCTGAGCCTGCCCCTGTGGCAGGGGGCAGCGGATTGCTGGTTCCTCGACGGGTTTTCACCGGCTAAAAACCCCGAATTATGGCAAGCAGATCTGTTGCAAGCGCTGTATGACAAAACCCAGGCAGGCGGCAGCGCCAGCACCTATAGCGCCGCTGGCGAGGTACGGCGTAATCTTCAAGCGGCAGGGTTCAACGTGGCTCGATTGCCCGGCTTTGGGCGTAAACGGCATATGAGCCTGGCCACCAAAGGATTAATCGATGCAGAATAACCCCAAATTTGGGATTTTTTTGATGATCCTGACCACTTTGATTTTTGCAGCGCAAGATGGAATATCACGCCATCTGGCAACGGAATATAATGTCTTGATGGTGGTCATGATCCGCTATTGGTTCTTTGCCGCTTTTGTCATCGCCCTTGCCAATCGCAAGCCCGGAGGGCTGCGCAAGCAGGCCTACACCCGCCAGCCGGCATTGCAAATCTTCCGCGGCGCGCTTTTGGCGGTGGAAATCTGCGTCATGATCAGCGCCTTCGAGCTGCTGGGCCTGATCGAAAGCCATGCCGTTTTTGCCTGCTATCCTTTGTTGATCGCCGCTTTGTCTGGACCGATCTTGGGCGAGCAAGTGGGTTGGCGGCGCTGGATTGCGATATTTGTCGGATTTATTGGCGTTGTCATCATTCTCAATCCAGGCTCGGATGTTTTTTCAACCACCGCCGCGATACCGCTTTTATCCGCAATCTTATTCGCGCTTTACGGCCTGCTGACGCGCTATGCTGCCCGTCAAGACGCGGCGGAAACCAGCTTTTTTTGGACCGGAACAATCGGCGCTATCGTAATGAGCGCGGTCGGTATCTGGTTTTGGCAACCAATGGTGCAAACCGATTGGCTGTGGATGGCAGCGCTTTGTATCACCGGGGTTTTGGGGCATTGGCTGTTGATCAAATGTTACGAAGTGGCTGAAGCCAACGCGGTGCAGCCTTTTGCCTATTTGCAACTGGTCTTTGCCTCGATGATCGGTCTGAGCGTGTTCGGCGAAACATTAGAACAGAATGTGCTGATTGGCTCAAGTTTGGTGATTGCGGCCGGTCTTTTCACGCTTTGGCGCGAGCGGCTAAAAGCTGTCCCCTGAAAGCTGCGTCAGAAATGCCTGCGGCAAAGGCGTTTTTCCAAGCCGTGCGCGGTAGACAGGCAGGCTTTCGGTAACCCGCATCACATAATTCCGGGTTTCTTGAAATGGTATCATCTCAATCCAATGTACGGTATCCTGCTGTGGATTGCGCGGATCACCCAATGTTCGGATCCATGCATCCACGCGGCCAGGCCCAGCATTATACGCCGCCGCCACCAACACGATATTGCCATCATATTTTTTATTCAATTCTGCTAAATATGCCGAGCCGAGGCGGGCATTATACGGCCAATCATCTCGCGCCCGCGCGCTGCGGTAGCGCAACCCAAGCTTTCGGGCCATTTCGCGCCCGGTGCGCGGCATCACCTGCATCATGCCCAACGCCCCCACTGGCGAGACTGCACCGGTCCGAAATTCAGTTTCTTGGCGTGCGATCGCCAGCGCCAGCTCACCAGAGGTGCCCGCAACCACACGCTCACTTAACGGATGCAGCGCAAATGTTGGCCGCGGAAAATAGCGTCCTTGGCTGGCGGCACGCTTGCCAAGCATCACCAGAACCCTTGGTTTTTCGAGCTCTTCCAAAAAATCAGCCAAATACAGAATCTGCGGATCCGGCAGAGTTTCTGCCATATGCGTTAGAAAACGTTCGGCCAGCAGATCCTGCTGGGCGGCAAATAAAACGATGGACGCTTGAAAGACTGAGCTGCCTTGAAACGAAGCCCCGCGCCAATCAGGCAAAGAGCTGCGGACAAAATCCGGCGCGTTCAAGACACGACCCGCCAATTCAGCGCTAAGCAATCCATAAAATGTTGTGGGGTAGCTGGCAGCGCGCTTGATGCTTGCAGCCATCGCCTGATTACGCCCCATTTGCGATTGTGCCAATGCCAGCCAATAATGTCCGCGCGCCAAGGAAATTGGCGTTTCCACCGAGGTGAGGAAATCGCTGAAATGCTTTTCTGCAGCAGCGGGCTTTGCCAAAAATTTCAGCGCGGTATAACCGGCAAGCCAATCAAGCTCGGCCTTTTTACTGCCCGCGCTTAAATGGTGCTGCGCTGCAATTTTATAGGCGGTTTCATAGGCGCCCTTGCGCAATAAATCACGCGCCAAACGCCGCCGTCTTTCGGCCCACGCAGGGGGATAACCAAGCGTTTTGGCCGAGCTGCTTTGCTCTAAAATCAGCGCCAAGGCCGCATCCGCGCGCCCCTTACGCGCGCGCCAAATAAAGCGCGCATGCACCAATAACGGATCCGACTGCAAAGATTTTGGAACCCGGGCAATCAATCCATCAACGCCCGGCTTCTGTTGCACCAAAGCCAGCCGAGCCCGCGCCAAAGCGGCCTCAGGCTTGGGCACCAAGGCCAGCATATTGCGCGCCTGCGAGATATGATTATGCCAGAGTAACCAGCGCAATCGTGAAACATGCAAGCCCGATAGATCCGCTTGGTAGCGCGTCAAAAACCGCGCTTGAACAGCTTTTGACATGGATAACCCAAGCCAAGCGTCTTGCACCACCAGCGTTGCCGTCTCTGGGCGGTTCATCGCCTCCAAAGCCCGAGCGTGTATCAAGGCGCCCTGCGCCGTCTGCGCGGCGGTCTGCTGAAAAAACGCCAGCACTTGTTCGGGGCTGGCATCGGCAAAACTTGCTTCGGCATTTTTGCGCAAATAGGGCAGCCCCGGCCAATCTGGGCGACGTTTCAAAAATGATAAGGCCGCGGGCGCCGTCCCCTTGCCGGCGCGGTGCAAATGCCATTCGATCACATCCCGCGCAACCGGCCCCTCTTTTGCCGCAAAACGCAGCGCAAGATCCCATTTTTCTGCCGCCATCGCCGTGAAGGCTTGAGAAAAAGGGCGCGGCACGTCGATCAGCGCAAAGGACGTGGCTGGTAAGAGCAAAAAAAATAGGAAGACACGCAACATCGCTTGCAACTTTTGCTCCAAAAAGGCTAGACACTGAAAGTGTAGCGCAGCCTTCGCCCGAAACCAATTGCCTCTTTTGCATCGGCGAAGCGTTGCCTAATATCAATCTGGGATCAAAGAGCCGATGCGCTGCCCGACCCAACCAGCTAATCAAGGACGCCCGTCATGTTACAAGGATCTATGCCCGCTTTAATCACGCCCTTCAAAAATGGTGCCGTGGATCTTGAGGGTTTGAAAGCATTGGTTGCGTGGCATATTGCTGAGGGAAGCCATGGTTTGGTGCCGGTAGGCACAACCGGAGAAAGCCCCACCTTAAGCCATGAAGAACATGAAGCAGTGGTCAGCGCGGTTGTCGAGGCCGCGGCTGGGCGCATTCCGATTGTGGCCGGCGCGGGCTCGAACAATACCGCCGAATCGCTGCGGTTTATGCATCACGCCAAAGACGTAGGCGCAAGCGCCGCTTTGGTGGTAACGCCCTATTACAACAAGCCCACGCAAGAGGGGCTCATCGCGCATTTCAAAACATTGCATGATTCCTGCGATCTGCCGATTGTGATTTATAACATACCGGGCCGCTCAGTGGTGGATATGTCACCCGAAACGATGGGTGTATTGGCCAAGCTGCCGCGTATTATCGGCGTCAAGGACGCAACGGGGGATTTGGCACGCGTCTGCGAACAGCGCATCACATGCGGGCCGGATTTTCTGCAGATCTCGGGCGAGGATGCAACCGCGCATGGGTTCAACGCGCAGGGTGGTATTGGGTGTATTTCGGTTACAGCGAATGTTGCGCCCGCGCTGTGCGCGCAGTTACAAGAGGCCTGTTTGGCAGGAGATTATGCCGCTGCCTTAACCATCCAAGACAGGCTAATGCCGCTGCACCAGGCGATTTTCACCGAACCCGGTTTGGTTGGAGCGAAATACGGCTTATCGCTTCTGGGCCGCTGCGAAGATAGCGTGCGCTTGCCGCTTACCCCACTGAGCGATGCAACAAAAGCGCTAATCAAGCAGGCAATGCAGCATGCGGGGCTGCTGAGCTAGGTTTCCAATCGCTCACAGAAGCAGCTGTAACCGCCACTGAATGTAAAACTACCCTCTTTTTGTTGGACTGCGCTTACTGCAGCGCGACACGCAACGGCATGTGCTCGGTGGCGTTTCGAAACCAGCGCCGAATTTGTGCTCGTTCGCCCTCTTCCATCCATGTGACATTCGCCGGGGGCATCGCGTGACTGGCCGCCGATTGCAAAAACACGGCCCTGGCCTCTGCCGTGATGTCAAATTCGGTTTCCAAATATACCTGTTTGGGTGCGCGGCGGATTCCGTCATAAACCGGCTCGCGCGCATGGCACATCGAACAGCGCCCCACCACGATATCATGAACCGCCGCATACCCGTCAGCATTGGCAAACAGGGTTTGCTGTTCAGACATCACCCGACTGTCCAAATCTTCGTCTTGCCAAAGCGGCAGCCCTGACAGCCAAATCACGCAAATAAACAAAATAACGGTGGCCGGCCATGTCCAAGTTGGGTTCCCCGCGCGCGCATGGCGCGTGTTAAAATAATGGCGAATAGTGACCCCCATCAAAAACACCAAACCCGCTATCAACCAATTATACTGGCTGGCAAAAGCCAGCGGATAATGATTGCTCAACATCAAAAAAATCACCGGCAAAGTTAGATAATTATTATGGGTCGATCGCAGCTTGGCGATTTTACCATATTTCGCATCGGGGCTGCGCCCCGCCTGCAGATCTGCCACCACAATGCGTTGATTTGGCATAATTATAAAAAACACATTGGCAGACATGATGGTGGCAGTGAAGGCGCCCAAATGCAGCAAAGCTGCGCGGCCAGTAAAGATCTTATCATAGCCCCAAGCCATCGCCACCAATAGAATGAATAGTAAAACCATCAAAGCTGTTGGGGTATTTCCAAGCCGTGATTTGCATAAAGCATCGTAAATAACCCAGCCCACAGCCAAGGATCCAGCCGAAATCAAAATAGCCTGTAAAACGCTGAGTTCCGCTTTTGCCAAATCAATCAGATACAGCTCAGCACCTGCCCAATAAACCACCATCAGCAACGCCGCGCCCGATAGCCAAGTCGCGTAGCTTTCCCATTTGAACCAGGTTAAATGCGCGGGCATATCGCTGGGGGCCACCAAATATTTGCGCACATGGTAAAAGCCACCGCCATGCACTTGCCATTCTTCGCCATGCGCGCCTGCGGGCAAATCAGGTGCTTTGCGCAGCCCTAAATCAAGCGCGATAAAGTAAAACGAAGAGCCAATCCATGCAATCGCCGTGATCACATGCAACCAGCGCAGGGCAAATTCAAACCAATCCCAGATTAGAAACAGCTCATACATTCTTATTCTCCACAGATTTTGCTAGCTGCCGCGATAGGTTGAATACCCGTAAGGAGACAGCAATAACGGCACGTGATAATGATCGGCGCTGCGCATTTCGAATCGGATCGGAATCATGTCCAGAAAAACCGCAGCCTCCTCAATCTGCCCCTGCGCGCGCAGATAGGCGCCTGCGTGAAAAATCAATTCATAACTGCCTAATTTAAAAGCATCTTGCGGTAAAATCGGCCCATCGGTGCGACCATCTGCATTTGTTATTGTGGTTTGTAAAGCGATCGGGCCAGACTCGGGCACATGGCGGATTAGCTCTATTTTCAGTCCCGCAGCGGGGCAGCCCCGCGCGGTATCCAAAACATGGGTTGTCAAATAGCCTTGCATAAGTACTCTTTTCACAAATCAAATCCCGGCTATATTGGCTGAATTTTCAAAAGGCACAAGCCTGTGCGGCAACTGGTCCTAAGCAGAAATAGAATTTAACATGTATTGCGCCGGTAGGGCCATGATTGGCGGCAGTAAGGAGAGCAGAAAATGAACCGCTATACACGCGACATGCGCGGATACGGCGCCACCCCGCCCCATGCGAACTGGCCAAATAAGGCGAAGATTGCGGTGCAATTCGTGATCAATTACGAAGAGGGTGGCGAAAACTGCCTATTGCATGGCGATACAGCTTCGGAAGCGTTTCTGTCAGAGATCGTTGGGGCGGCGCAATGGCAAGGGCAACGCCATTGGAATATGGAAAGCCTTTATGATTATGGCGCACGGGCCGGATTCTGGCGCGTGCACCGGCTGTTTACCGAACAGCAGATCCCAGCAACGGTCTATGGCGTTGCCACAGCTTTGGCGCGCAATCCCGAGCAAATGCGGGCGATGCAAAGCGCAGAGTGGGAAATTGCCAGCCATGGCTTAAAATGGGTCGAGCATAAAGACATGCCGCATGCAGAAGAACAGGCGCAAATCGCCGAGGCTGTGCGGCTGCACACTGAAGTGGTGGGCGAGCGGCCGCGCGGCTGGTATACGGGGCGCTGCTCAATGAACACAGTAGATCTTGTGGCTGCGCAAGGCGGGTTTGATTATATTTCGGATGAATATGCGGATGATCTGCCTTATTGGCGCAAGATTAACGGGCATGATCAGCTGATTATTCCCTATACGTTAGATGCCAATGATATGCGCTTTGCCGCCCCCCAAGGGTTTAATTCAGGTGATCAGTTTTACAGCTATTTGAAAGATAGTTTTGATGCGCTTTACGCCGAAGGAAGCGCAGGCGCTCCCAAAATGATGTCAATCGGGCTGCATTGCCGGCTGATCGGACGCCCGGGGCGCATTATGGCGCTGCGCCGCTTCATGGATTATGCAAAAAGCCATGAAGATGTGTGGTTTGCCCGCCGCATTGAGATCGCCGAGCACTGGGCCAAGCATCACCCCCCGCAGCCATTTGAGCGGCCCTCCTCCATGCAAAAGGATCAATTTATAGAGCAATATGGCGGAGTATTTGAACATTCGGCTTGGATCGCCGAGGGCGCGTTTGATCTGGAATTGGGGCCTGCGCATGACAGCGCGATCGGGCTGCATAACGCGCTGGCGCGGATCTTCCGATCCGCCTCTGGTGAGGCCAGACTGGGTGTTTTGCGCGCGCATCCGGATCTGGCGGGAAAACTGGCGCAGGCAGACCGTCTTACCGCCGAGTCGACCTCAGAGCAAGCCTCGGTGGGCCTTGATGCATTAACCGAGGCAGAGCATGCCGAATTTACCCAGTTAAACGCAGCCTATGTGAAAAAGCACGGTTTCCCGTTCATCATTGCCGTGCGCGATTTTAGCAAGGCGGAGATCTTATCAGCCTTTCAAACGCGGCTGGCGCATGACAGCGCGGATGAGTTTGAAACCGCGTGCCGGCAGGTCGAGCGCATTGCCGAGCTGCGTTTGCAGCAACTGTTGCCATGAGCCAAGAGATCGTCACCCAGCCCCTTACTTCCACCGCGTTTGCTCCATTTGGCGATATTTTAGAGGCAAAGGGCACAGCCGATAAAATCATCAATCAGGGGCTTTGCGGGCGATTTCATGATTTGGCGCGTTTGAATTTTTCCGATGGTAGGGCAGGCATAAGCCTCTTTAACGCCACGCCGCGCACCCTACCCTATCAATTAACGATGATGGAACGCCACCCTGAAGGCTCACAAGCTTTTATTCCGATGAGCATGAATCGCTTTCTAATTATCGTGGCTTCAGACAAAAACAACCGCCCCGGCAGGCCCCTTGCCTTCCTGTCAGATCCCGGTCAAGCGATCAATTTCCATCGTAACATTTGGCATGGAGTGTTGACCCCGCTAGAGGATCCTGGGCTGTTTGCAGTGGTAGATCGGATCGGATCAGGAGAAAATCTAGAAGAGATTTTCTTTGACATACCATATATAGTTGTACCACAAGGTTCCTAACCGTTCAAAAAAGAGGCGGTATTCTAACTATTTAGTCAATAGGAGGACAAGATGACATCGACATCGAATAACAGCTACAGCGATCCGAATATAACGCCGCCGCTGGGGCAAGCACTGCCGCTTGGCCTGCAGCATGTATTGGCAATGTTTGCCTCAAATGTCACACCCGCGATTATTGTCGCCGGTGCCGCAGGGCTTGGTTTTGGCAGTCCAGAGCAAATCTATCTGATCCAAATGGCGATGCTTTTCGCGGGTATTGCAACACTGTTTCAAACCATTGGCATTGGCCCAGTTGGGGCGCGTCTGCCGATCATGCAAGGCACAAGCTTTGCCTTTGTCGGCGTGCTTGCTGGGCTGGCAGCCACGCAAGGGTTAAGCGTTGCGCTTACCTCATGCATCATCGCAGGCCTGATCCATTTTGCGCTTGGCTCGGTGATCAGCAGCATTCGCAGTTGGTTCCCACCTTTGGTCACCGGCTTGGTGATTTTGGCAATTGGCCTTTATCTTATCCCTGTGGGGATTAAATACGCCGCTGGCGGCGCCGCAGACTTCCAGATGACAGCAGACAGCTTTGGTTCGCTGAAACATTGGTCGGTCGCACTGACTGTGATCATCGTGGCGCTTTTGGTTAAATTCCGCACCTCGGGCGCATTATCCAATGCAGCAATCTTAATTGGCTTGCTGGCCGGCTATGCGCTGGCCTATATGCTTGGCATGGTGTCCTTTAGCGGCGTGGCCAAAGCCAGCATGATCACCAACTTGCAAGTCATGCCTTACGGGTTCGAGTTTAATCTCGGCGCGGTGATCGCGGTAACCTTGATCTCGATCGTCTCGGCGGTTGAAACAGTTGGCGATGCCTCGGCCACAACCAAAGCCGGCGCCGGGCGCACGGCAACAGATGAAGAAATTTCTGGCGCAACCTATGCGGATGGTCTGGGCACGGCGGTTGCCGGGGTCTTTGGCGGCTTGCCAAACACCTCTTTTAGCCAGAATGTAGGGATTGTTGGCATGACCGGCGTGATGAGCCGGCACGTGGTCACGATTGCTGGGATTATCCTGGTCTTGGCCGGCTTGCTGCCAAAAATCGGAGCCATAATCGCCTCGATGCCAATGCCAGTTTTGGGCGGCGGAGTGATTGTGATGTTCGGGATGGTAGCGGCTGCGGGAATGAACGTGTTGTCTGAGGTGAAAATGACCCGCCGCAACATGATCATCATCGCCATATCACTGACGGCTGGTTTGGGGCTGAACTTGGTTCCAAGCGCGGTTCAGTATTTGCCGGGCGTTTGGAAAACACTGGCCACCTCTGCCGTTGCACCAACCGCTTTCTTGGCGATTGTGCTGAACCTGCTGATACCAGAAGAGGATTAAATCCCCCCATTTGGGATAAAATATTCCTATGTCCGCCGCCTTTGCGGCGGACATAGATCTTAAAACTCTGTCTTAATATGAACTATTTTTTCAATTCAGTTCCAAAGCGCTTGATTTCACGCGCAAAGGCAGCAAGATTTAAACCATGAACAGTATCACCGCCTTCCCGCAGGAGCGATCCAGCGAAACCGTATCCTTTCAACGTTTAGAGCTAAACATCATCTTATCGCTTTATGGGCGTATGGTGGCGGCTGGCGAATGGCGTGATTATGGCATTTCCGCGCTGCGCGATGTGGCGATTTTTTCGGTGTTTCGCAGAACCGCAGAGCATCCGCTCTACCGAATTGAAAAACGCCCAAAGCTGCGCCAGCGGCAGGGCCAATATGCGGTGATTGGCATGGATGGTCAGATTTTGAAACGCGGCCATGATCTGGCAACCGTTTTGCGCGTGCTCGAGCGCAAATTAATCCGGGCTGTGGATTGACCTGAATGTGTGAAATGCGCCTCAATGTATGAAAACGGCATCACGCTTCTGGGCGGAGGTTTAATAGGAGCCAGCTGGGCTGCGCTTTTCCTAAGCAAAGGCGCTCGCGTTACGGTTTATGAGCCCAAAGCATCTGCCGAAGACGAGATCACCGCCTATATAAAAACCGCCTGGGCAGATTTGGCGAAACTCAGCCCGCTTAGCGCTGCAGTGCCTTGGGCGCAGCTGTCAATAACCACAAACTTAAAAACCGCCTGTCAAAACCCCGATTGGGTTCAGGAAAACGCACCAGACCGACTTGATCTAAAGCAAAAGCTGTTGAAAGAGGTTGAAGCCTACCTTCCCGCTGATACCCCGATCGCCTCGTCAACAACCGCGCTGCTGCCCAGCGCTCTTCAAGAGAAAATGCGATATCCCGAGCGGCTTTTGGTTGGCCACCCGTTCAACCCGCCCCATTTGATACCCTTGGTTGAAGTGGCGGGCGGTGCGCGAAGCGATCCGGCGCTTCTGCAGCAGGCTCGGCAATTTTATGAGCATTTCGAGCGCGAAGTGATTGTGTTGAAAAAAGAAGCCATCGGACATGTTGCCAACCGCCTCAACGCGGCGCTTTATCGCGAAGTGGTGAATATCGTGGCCGATGATATCGCCAGCGTTGAGGATGTTGACCGGGCGATGGTGCACGGGCCCGGCTTGCGCTGGGCATTTTTAGGGCCCAATCTGGTTTATCATCTGGGAGGTGGCGCGGGCGGCTATGCCCAATATCTGCAACATCTGGGGCCCAGCCAAGAAGCCCGCTGGCGCGACCTTGGAACGCCAGAGCTGTCCAGCGACATTAAAGACAAACTGGTGAACGGGCTCGAAAGCAGCCTAAACGAAGCCTCGCCTGCACAATTAAGAGCCCAGCGCGATGCCGCTTTGGTGGCGCTGCTGCAACTTAAGAAACAGCTTCGGCCCCCTTCTGAAAACGCATAATCCGCAAAAGAAACAAACCTATCCAAATGCACCCTAGAAATAGAACAAATAGTGAACATATAAGGGCGTATGTTCGCGGAACTCTCGATAACATCCAATTTCACCTTCCTCACCGGAGCCTCGCATCCCGAAGAATATATGGAGCGGGCGGCTTTGCTCGGCTATCCGGCAATCGCCATTGCCGATGTCAATTCGGTTGCAGGCATCGTGCGCGCGCATAGCCAAGCGCAAAAAATTGCACGCCAAGTCAAACTCAGACAAGCGGCGGATATTTACGGGCCAGCGGCACCGGCTCAGGATCAATTCTACGTTTCGGCAGCCATTTTAAATATACCGCGCGTATTGCCCGCCGCGCAATTGGTGCTGCAAAGCGGATTGCGCGCGACCACGCTTTGCCAAACCCGCCTTGGCTGGGCAAATTTATGCCGGATATTATCAAAGGGCCGATTGCGGGCAAAAAAGGGAGCCTGCATTTTGGATTTAAACGATCTGCTAGAACATAGCGGCGATCTCCATCTGCTGCTGCATCCGCCACCAGCGCTTCACCAGCAAGGCGGCGGGCAAGACTGGCGGGAACAAGCGCATCAGCTGACCCGCCGCTTTGAAACCAGAATGCATATGCTCATGGCGCCGGCCTATGACGGGCAAGATACGCATCGTTTTGCGGCCATCGCCGCCCTCGCCCACCAGTTAGGCCTGCCGCTTTTGGCCAGTGCCCGACCGATTTTGCACCATGCAAGCCGGCGCCGGCTGGCCGATGTTTTAACCGCTATTCGCAACGGTAAAACAGTCGAACAGCTGGGGCGTTCGGCCCTCGTCAATGCCGAGCAGCGGCTGCGCTCCGAAGCTGAAATGCACCGAATATTCCACGCTTATCCAAAGGCACTTTCCACCTTGCCTGCGCTTTTGAAAACCCTGCATTTTTCCCTTTCAGAGCTGCGCTATGATTACCCCTCAGAGCGCGATGGCCATGAAACCCCCGATCAACGCTTGCGTCGTTTGGCCTATAATGGTTTGGCCTGGCGCTATCCAGATGGCGCCTCGCAGAAAGTAAAAACACTGCTTGAGCATGAACTTAGCTTGATCGCAAAATTGGCCTATGCGCCGTATTTTCTCACCGTACATGATATTGTAAAATTTGCCCGCGACCAAAATATCCTCTGCCAAGGGCGCGGCTCTGCGGCCAATTCCGTGGTGTGCTATTGTTTGGGCGTTACCTCGGTCAGCCCGGAAATTGGCACGATGGTGTTTGAGCGTTTTGTCTCGGAAGCCCGCGACGAGCCCCCCGATATTGATGTTGATTTCGAACATGAGCGGCGCGAAGAGGTGATCCAATATATTTACCAACGCTATGGCCGCCACCGCGCTGGGCTTTGCGCCACGGTGGTCCATTACCGCGGCAAACGCGCCATTCGCGAAGTTGGCAGCGCAATGGGGCTCAGCCAAGATACGCTGGCTCTGATCGCCTCCCAATTATGGGGTTTTTTCAGCAGCGAAGGACCAAGTGCGGAGCGGTTGCGCGACATCGGGCTTGATCCCAGCGACCGCCGATTGCGTCAAACTTTGGCCTTGATCGAAGAGATTATCGGGTTTCCACGCCATCTCAGCCAGCATGTGGGCGGGTTTGTGATCACCGAAGGGCGGCTGGATGAATTGGTGCCGATTGAAAATGCCAGTATGGAGGATCGCACCGTCATTTGCTGGGATAAGGATGATATTGATGCGTTGGGGATTTTAAAAGTGGATGTGCTGAGCCTGGGCATGCTCAGCTGTCTGCGCCGGTCATTTGAGTTGATCCGGCAACATTTGGGCCAAGACTATACGCTGGCCAGCCTGCCGCCCGAGGATCCCAAAACCTATCAAATGCTCTGTAAAGCCGATAGTATTGGCGTGTTCCAAGTGGAAAGCCGCGCGCAGATGAACTTTTTGCCACGGATGCAACCCCGCTGTTTTTATGATTTGGTGATCGAAGTGGCGATTGTGCGGCCAGGCCCCATTCAGGGGGATATGGTGCATCCTTATCTGCGCCGGCGTAACAAAGAGGAAACCGTTGAATTTCCCTCGGATGCATTGGGGGATGTGCTTGGCAAAACGCTTGGCGTGCCGCTGTTTCAAGAGCAGGCGATGCAAATCGCGATTATCGGGGCGGGGTTTAGCCCCGATGAGGCCGATCAACTGCGCCGCGCATTGGCCACGTTTAAAAAGCACGGCAATGTCGGCGCGTTAAAAAGCCGGTTTTTAAATGGTATGCGCCAAAATGGCTATGAAGCCGAATTTGCCGAGCGCTGCTTTTCTCAAATCGAAGGCTTTGGCAGTTATGGATTTCCCGAAAGCCATGCTGCCAGCTTTGCGCTGCTGGTCTATGCCAGCGCTTGGATAAAATGCCACCATCCAGGGATTTTTGCCTGCGCGCTTTTGAATTCGCAGCCCATGGGATTTTATGCACCAGCTCAAATCATTCGTGATGCCCAAAATCATGATGTGGCGATCCGGCCTATTTGTATCAATACCAGCCATTGGGAAAATAAGCTGGAGCCGGATGGGCGTGGCGGTCTGGCTTTGCGGCTTGGCTTTCGCCAAATCAAAGGGCTGCGCGAAGAAGAGGCCGGCTGGATCGCCGCCGCGCGGGGCAATGGCTATCAATCTATCGAAGATATCTGGCGCCGCGCCGGCACCCCTCCACACGTCTTGACGCGCTTGGCCGAAGCCGATGTTTTTGCATCTTTAGGCCTCTCACGCCGCGCGGCGCTTTGGCAGGCAAAAGCCATCACAGCCCCCAATCAATTGCCGCTTTTTGCGCATGATATGGATGGTGAAGCGATCCAAGAACCGGCTGCCAATCTGCCTAAGATGGGGCTGGGGGAAGAGGTGGTAGAAGATTATATTGCCACACGCTTCAGCCTAAAGGCCCATCCCGTTGCGCTGATCCGTCCGCTTCTTACCCCAGAATGCACAGAAAACAATTGATCCATGCAGAGGAAACACCGCTCATGGTCAGGCTGCTAAAGATTGGCTAAAAAAGTTAAAACGGCGCGGGGCTGCGAAATTTCAGCCCTTTGCCCGTTTCAGGGTGTTTGAGGCGAAGCTCTTCCGAATGCAGCATCATCCGCGGATATTCTGCCGCGGCGTCGCTGGCGTAAAACGGATCGCCTAAAATCGGATGACCAAGCGCCAAACAATGCACGCGCAATTGATGCGAGCGTCCGGTTTTGGGTTTTAAACGCAAACGGGTTTCTGTGTCTTTCGCACGCATCACCTGCCACTCGGTAACAGCCGGCTTTCCGGTTTCATGGCACACCATCTGCCGCGGCCGGTTGGGCCAGTCCACAATCAAGGGCAAATCCACGATGCCCGTTTTGTCCTGCACCTGCCCGGCAACAAGCGCAATATAGGTTTTTTGGGTTTTGCGCTGCTCAAATTGCAGCGATATATGCCGCTGCGCATGCGCGCTCAGCGCAAAGACCATCACGCCGGATGTATCCCGGTCAAGCCGATGTACCAATAGCGCGCTGGGGAAAACCGCTTGGACCCGGGTGATCAGACAATCGGCCAAATGTGGCCCGCGCCCGGGCACCGATAGCAGGCCCGCCGGTTTGTCCACCACAACGATCTGATGATCATCGTAAAGGATATTCAATGGCTCATCAGGAGGAGAATACGCACTGCTCATATCAGGGGCATAACGCGCGCGCAGAACCCTGTCTATCCCCAAGGCTTTGCGCTGCCATTAGGGAGGGATTTGCCCATCAATAACACAAAATATACCAAAAAAGAGATCGCTGCTGCCTATGCAGGTTTCAAAACCCTCATTGATAGATCACCTGTTGCTTTCTGATCGCAACTTCACAAGACCAAATGAAATACTCAAGTCATCATAATGAACAGGGATAGCGCTGCCCCCTGCACAGATGCGATGTGATTTATGATCCAAATAGCATTGACGCTTGCCCCACCGACCACACTGCATTTTTGAATAATTTTTAATATCCAAAACCTCTTCATATACTTTTTAGGTTCATGCATCTTTTTGAGTTTTTAGGCACATTAAGCCTGAAATAAAGACCCCGTACGGCGTTGAGCATCCGCATTCAAACCGCCATGAGCGCGCCCCCAACCAAGGCCAGAACGGCTTTTGTAAAACTAACCCTATTTGGAATTTGTTCCTCGGCTTCAACCCGCCCTATCTGAGCATGCAAAAAAATGAAAAAAGAGTTGATTTTTTCATTAACGTCTGAAAAATGAAAAAATAGTAATTTTTTTCACGGAGCAGCTATGGCCGCGGCAGCCGCATCATCACTCAAATCCTTAGGGGCGGATCTGCGCTCGCTGCGCAAAGCGCGCGGCCAAACTTTGGCACATTTGGCAGAACAGGTTGATAAATCAGTCGGTTGGCTGAGCCAGGTCGAACGCGATATTTCGCAACCCTCTATCGACGATTTGCGCGCGCTTGCAGCGGCGCTTGATGTTTCGATCTCGGTGTTTTTTGGACAAAGCGAACCCCCCGCCGATGAGGCCGGTTTTGTCGTGCGCCATGGCGCGCGCCGGCCTCTAGGCTCGGGCGAGGCGGGCTTGGTAGAAGAGCTGTTATCGCCCGATTTGACGGATGATTTTGAAATGCTCCATTCTACGTTTGAACCTGGTGCTGCGTTAAGCGCGCCCATCAGCCGCCCCACGCAAGAAGTCGGGTATTTGCTATCGGGAAAACTGGATATGGTGATTGCGGGCAAAGCCTTTACCATCCACCCCGGCGACAGCTTTCGCATCCGCGGAGAAGCGTTTCAATATGCCAACCCCTATACAACAGCGGCCGTTGCGATCTGGGTGATCGCGCCGCCCGTCTATTGAGGCGCTGATGAACTTTGAAGCCTGGATCATATTTGTCAGTTTTTGGGCATTGTTTGTCACCACGCCGGGGCCCAATGCGCTGAACTGTATCACGGTGGCCCTGCATTACGGCTTTAACACCGCGCTTTTTTGCGTGCTGGCGATACTGACACAAGCATCGTTGTTTCTAACCCTTTCGGCATTTGGCATCACCGCGCTCATCGCCGCCTCCCCTTTGGCATTTGACCTTTTCAAATGGTTGGGCGCAGGGTTTTTGATCTATTTGGGCCTACGGGGGTGGATCAGCGCGGCGCAACCCGTTGCCGCGCAAAAACCCGATCATCGGAAAATCTATGTCAAAGCCTTTATGATCGCCACGATCAATCCCAAATCAATCGCCGGATATCTGGCGGCTTTCAGCCAATTTGTTCAGCCGGATATTCCGATATGGGCGCAAATGGGCACGATTTTTCCCACCGCGCTTTGTCTGACCACATGCTCTTACCTTTGCTATTGCGCGATCGGGGCAAAGCTAGGCCAAGCCGCAATAAATGCCGTTTTCAGCACAAATTTGCGCCGCATTATGGCACTCTTCTTTGTGTTTTACGGAGTTCTATTGGGCAGTAGCCAAATGGGAAAAGGGGTTTGAGCATGAGGGCGTGCATCAAAGGCGCCTGCGGGCGCGGAGCAATCAAAATTGAACGCCCCAAACCCTTGCGCGATGTTATCGCCTGTCAATGCGGCCAATCTTGCAAGCTGGCCTGCCATTACGGGGCCGCAACGGCAATGCCCACTGAAAGATTGGTTTTTCACTCCAATGCGCGCTTGCAATGGTATAAATCCTCGCAGCATGTTCGACGGGGGTTTTACAACATCTGTGGCTCAAATTTATTTTACGATGATGAGCAGCACTCTGAAATTGCCATCAGCCCTCGCGCGCTTGAAGACCAAGATGAGCTGTCTTTAACAGCGCAGATTTTCACCGCGTCTAAGGGCGCCTTTTATAAGGTTTACGATCAATTGCCCCAGCATCAGCAGTGGAGCGGCAGATGGTCAGACTAGCTCAAAACGCTTCAAATAACTTTAATGCAGAGGCACACAGCCGCGCCATTCGCGAAGCAGCCCAGCAGGTGGGCGGCCTCACCAGCCTCACATCACAGATCCTAATATTTGGCCTTAAGGAGTAAGGGGACCATGTCAGAATTTCCATCAACAGCACGCGTTGTTATCATCGGAGGAGGCGCCGTGGGCGCGTCCTGCCTTTATCATTTGGCCAAAGCCGGCTGGCGCGATTGTGTTCTGCTGGAAAAAAACGAATTGACGGCGGGCAGCACCTGGCATGCGGCGGGCAATGTGCCCACCTTTTCCACCTCTTGGTCGGTGATGAATATGCAGCGCTATTCTACAGAACTTTACCGCGGGCTTGGCAAGGCTGTGGATTATCCGATGAATTACCATGTCACCGGCTCGATCCGACTGGCCCATTCGGACGCGCGCATGCAAGAATTCCAGCGCGCCAAAGGTATGGGCAAATCCCAAGGGATGGAGCTGGAAATTTTGGGATTGGATGAGATCAAAGCCCGCTATCCCTTTCTCGAAACACATGACCTGAAAGGCGCGCTATACGATCCCAATGATGGCGATATTGATCCGGCGCAGCTGACCCAAGCCTTGGCCAAAGGCGCACGTGATCTGGGGGCACAAATTTTACGGTTCACCCCCGCCACTGGGGTTGCGCGCGAAAATAACGAATGGATTGTAAAAACCGAAAAAGGCGATATTCGCTGTGAATATGTGGTGAATGCAGCGGGCTATTACGCCCAGCGCGTTGGCGAATGGTTCAAACCTTATGGCGGACGTACGCTGCCAATGATGGTGATGAGCCACCAATATATGCTCACCGATGAAATCCCCGAGCTTGAAGCCTGGAGCGCTGAATCAGGTCATAAGCTGCCGCTGCTGCGCGATGTCGATAGCAGCTATTATCTGCGCCAGGAAAAACACGGGCTGAATTTGGGGCCTTATGAGCGCAATTGCAAAGCCCATTGGGTAAATCCCGAAGATCCAATGCCCGAGGATTTCAGCTTTCAGCTGTATCCGGATGATTTAGAACGCTTGGAATGGTACGTTGAAGATGCGATGGCGCGGGTGCCCTTGCTGGGCTCTGCCGGTGTGTCAAAAGTAATCAACGGGCCCATCCCCTACGCGCCAGATGGAATGCCTCTGATCGGGCCAATGCCCGGCGTACCCAACGCGTTTGAGGCCTGCGTCTTTACCTTTGGCATCGCGCAGGGCGGTGGCGCGGGTAAAGTGCTGGCTGAATGGCTGACCGAAGGCCAAACCGAATGGGATATGTGGTCTTGCGATCCGCGGCGCTACACCGATTACACAGATCCAGATTATTGCGTGCAAAAAGGCATGGAAGTCTATGGCCATGAATATGGCATGCATTTCCCCTGGCATGAATGGCCCGCCGGGCGCGATAAAAAGCTTTCTCCCAATCACCAGAAAATTCTAGAGCTGGGCGGTGTCATGGGCGCCTATAACGGCTGGGAGCGCGCCAATTGGTTTGCCAAACCTGGCGATGATACCAGCGAAGAAACCAGCAAAACCTGGAACCGCGCGGGGCCATGGGAGGCGCGTATCCGCGAAGAATGCGAAGCCGTGCGCGATCATTGCGGCGTGCTTGACCTGCCGGGGTTTTCACGATTTTGGATCCAAGGCACGGGGGCTGATGCTTGGCTGCGCGGGTTTTGCACCGGCGCCATTCCAAAAATCGGGCGAATGAATTTGATCTATGTGGCGGATCGCCGTGGGCGGATCCTCACCGAATTATCCTGCATTCGGCTAGATGTGGATAATTTTGTGTTGATCACGGCCGCCACGGCGCAATGGCATGATGGGGAATTGATCAAGAACAGCCTGCCAGCCGAGATTTCATTGCGCGAAACCACAACCGAGCGCGATACACTCATCGTCACCGGCCCCAAATCGCGCGATATCTTATCCATGATCAGCGATGCGGATCTATCGCGCGGCTGGCTGACCCATCAATGGGCAAATGTGGCCGGTGAAAAAGCCTTTCTGATCCGCGTATCGTTCGCCGGTGAACTGGGCTGGGAAATCCATGCCGAAAACGATGCAATGCCGGAAATTTATGCCGCCGTTCTAGAGGCCGGCGCCAAACCTTTCGGAATGTACGCGCTGAACTCACTGCGCATCGAAAAAGGCTACCGGGCCTGGAAGGGTGATTTATCCACCGATTATTCGATGCTGGAAGGCGGGCTGGAACGGTTTGTGAAATTTGACAAACCCGAAGCGTTCACCGGCAAAGCTGCGCTTCTAAGCGAAAAACAACAAGGCAGCAAAAAACGCTTTGTCACCCTGCGCGTTGATGCGGGCGCCTGCGATGCACCTTATATGTCAACGCTATGGCACAATGGTGAGATCGTTGGAGAAACCACCTCTGGGGCTTGGGGCTATCGGGTGAATGCCTCGCTGGCCTTGGGCATGTTGCGCAGCGATCTGAGCGCGGCAGGAACCGAAGTTGAGGTTGAAATTTACGGTGAACGGCGTAGAGCAATCGTACAAACGGATGAGCCAAGTTGGGATCCGCAAAACGAAAGGCTGCGTGCATGAAAGACATAACCCTATTGGACGGATCCATTGGCCAAGAGCTGGTGAAACGCGCCGGTAAAAAGCCTACTGCTATGTGGTCAACCGCGGTGCTGATTGATCAACCAAATCTGGTAAGAGAGGTTCATAACGACTATTTTTCAGCCGGGGCGAGCGTGGCCACGACCAATACATATCCGGTTCTAAAAGACCGGCTCGAGCGCGAGGGATTGGCCGATCAAATCGAAACCCTTTGGGCGCGCGCGGTGCAAACCGCCTGCGCGGCGCGCCAGGCCCATGGCGCGGGCCGTGTTGCTGGTGCAATTGGCCCTCTGGTGGCCTCTTATCGCCCTGAACTTTGCCCGCCCGCGGCAGAGGCGGAAGCGCTTTATGCAGATATCGTGGCTGCGCTGGCGCCAAATGTGGATGTTTTTATATTAGAAACAATGTGTTCGGCCGATCAGGCTGAGGGGCTTCTAAGAGCCACGGGTAAAACCGATACACCCAGCTGGCTGGCGGTTTCCGTGGATGATTTCAATGGCAAAACGCTGCGATCGGGCGAGCCGCTCGAGGCTTTAAAACCCGTGCTCGACCGTCATAAGCCTGACGCCGTTTTAATCAATTGCGCCCGCCCCGAAGCGGTAAATGAGGGCCTTGAGATTCTAAAAGATTTTGGGCTGCCTTTTGGCGCTTATGCCAATGGATTCACTAAAATAACGGATGGGTTCCTGACCGAAGCGCCAACTGTGGATGCGCTGCAAGAGCGGCAGGATTTAGACCCCAAAGCCTATGCGACCCATGCGATGGGCTGGGTTGCTCAGGGCGCCAGCATCATTGGTGGTTGCTGCGAAGTTGGCCCAGCGCATATCGCAGAAATCGCAAAGCAACTTTCGCAAAATGGCTATCGCATTATTTAACCCGCTAAAAGCGCGCGCCTGAGCGCGCCCAAAAAAACGAGGTATCCGCACATGACAAACCTTCCTTCTCACGCGCGTGTCGTCATCATCGGTGGGGGCGTTATCGGCTGTTCTGTGGCCTATCACCTGGCCAAACTGGGATGGAAAGATGTGGTGCTGCTTGAACGCAAACAGCTGACCTCGGGCACCACATGGCATGCCGCCGGATTGATCGCGCAATTACGCGCCAGCTCGAATATGACCAAACTGGCAAAATATACGCAAGAGCTCTATGGGGCATTGGAGGCTGAAACCGGCGTCTCTACGGGGTTTAAACGGGTTGGATCGATCACCGTTGCCTTGACTGACGAACGCAAAGAGGAAATTTTTCGCTCTGCCGCGATGGCACGGGCCTTTGGCGTCGATATTGACGAAATCACCCCAACGGAAATCGGCGAAAAATACCCCCATCTTAACTTGGAAAACGTGAAGGCCGGCGTATTTCTAGACAAAGATGGCCAAGGCGATCCGGCAAATATTGCCTTGGCTTTGGCAAAAGGGGCCCGTCAAGGTGGAGCGCTGATCCAAGAACGCGTTAAAGTCAGCGCGATTGCCCGTCAAGGCCGGCGGGTGACCGGTGTTGACTGGCGGGCGGAAGATGGCAGTAGCGGCCATATCACCTGCGATATGATCGTGAATTGCGCCGGAATGTGGGGCCATGAGGTGGGCCGTATGGCGGGGGTCAATGTGCCGCTGCACGCTTGTGAACATTTTTATATCGTCTCAGAACCCATCAAAGGGTTGAGCCAACTTCCCGTGCTGCGGGTGCCCGATGAATGTGCGTATTATAAAGAAGATGCCGGAAAAATGATGCTAGGTGCCTTTGAGCCACAGGCAAAACCCTGGGCGATGAATGGCATTCCTGACAGTTTTGAGTTTGATCAATTGCCCGAAGATTTTGATCATTTCGAACCGATTTTGGAAATGGCGATCAACCGCATGCCAATGTTAGGTGAAGCCGGCATTCATACGTTTTTCAACGGCCCGGAAAGTTTCACGCCCGATGATGCCTATCATTTGGGCCTTGCACCTGAAATGGATAATGTCTGGGTAGCGGCCGGGTTTAATTCGATCGGCATTCAGTCGGCCGGTGGCGCGGGTATGGCGCTGAGCCAATGGATGGAGAGCGGCTCAAAGCCCTTTGATCTGGGGGATGTCGATATTAGCCGAATGCAACCTTTTCAGGGCAATAAACATTATTTATTCGAGCGCTCAAAAGAAACGCTGGGCCTGCTTTATGCCGACCATTTTCCCTATCGGCAAAAAGCTTCTGCACGCCATATCCGGCATTCCCCGTTTCATTCAAAACTCGATGCTGATGCCGCGGTTTTTGGCGAAGCTGGCGGGTGGGAGCGGCCCAACTGGTTTGCCAAGCCAAGCCAACAGCGCGCCTATCACTATAGCTGGAAACGCCAGAACTGGTTTGACAATGCCGCCCAAGAGCTAGCCGCCTTAAGAACTGGCGTGGGCATGTATGATATGTCATCATTTGGAAAATTGCGCGTCGAAGGCCCCGATGCAGAGGCGTTTTTAAACTATATCTGCGGCAATGATTTATCGGTACCAATTGGCAAAATTGTCTATACGCAGTTTCTCAATCACGCAGGTGGTATTGAAGCGGATATCACAGTAACCCGGCTCAGCGAAACCGCCTTTATAGTGATAACGCCCGCCGTAACACGCTTGGCCGATGAAACATGGATGCGCCGCCATTTAGACGGCCGCGCCGTTGTCATCACCGATGTGACCGCAGGCGAGGCGGTGATGGCTGTGATGGGCCCGCAGGCGCGCCAGCTGTTGCAAGCCGTATCTCCTAATGATTTTAGCAACGAGGCCAACCCCTTTGGCACGATGCAAGAAATCGAAATCGGCCTAGGTTTGGCGCGTGCACATCGCGTCAGCTATGTGGGTGAGCTGGGCTGGGAAATTTACGTCAGCAGCGATATGGCGCTGCATCTTTACGACACGCTGAGCGCAGCGGGCACCGCCTTTGATCTAAAACCTTGTGGCATGCATGCGATGGATTGCGGGCGTATTGAGAAAGGCTTTCGCCATTTCGGCCATGATATCACCTGCGAAGATCATGTCTTAGAAGCCGGCTTGGGGTTTGCTGTTAAAACCAATAAACCCGAATTTATCGGCCGCGATGCGGTGCTGCGCAAGAAAGAGGCGGGGCTGAACACCCGCCTGCTGCAATTTCAACTGCAAGATCCGGGTCCGATGCTCTATCACAATGAACCCGTGCTGCGTGATGGCGAAATTGTAGGCTATCTCAGCTCGGGCGCTTATGGCCATTCCCTCGGGGCTGCGATTGGCATGGGTTATGTGCCCTGCAAGGGCGAAACCAGAGAGGATCTTTTGGCCTCGGCGTATGAAATTGACGTTGCTGGTACGCGCGTAAAAGCCACAGCCTCACTGCGGCCACTCTATGATCCAAGCGCCACGCGGGTGAAAGCCTAAGTGTCACATCACAGATAAACATTTTATCCATGCGGGCTGTTACCTGCGCAAAGCCGTTAACATGCAGTTCATATCCGTATGACTGGCGGTGCGGCGCAGGCTTTTGCGCCGCACGAAGCCAAGCTTAACATAGAGGTTAATATGCAAACAGTAGATCATGTAAAATGGCTGGCGACAGCCGTTCAATTGGTGGGGTATGGTTTAACCGGAATGGGGATCACCCCTTGGAATATATATTTATTTTTTGCAGGTATTCTGCTTTGGTTCGCAGTGGGTGTGATGTGGAAAGATCGAGCCATTATGGTGGTGCATATTGGCGCGTTCATCTCGCTTCTAGGCGGGTATCTCAGCGCCGCTTAAACCGTCAGTTTTTTTTGAATTTCTGTGCTCTCCCTTTGCGCCTCTTACAAATTTAACCCTATAATATTACGCGCTTTAAAAGCCGAGCACGGCTAAATCACACCAGCCAAAAATACCGGGAAATACCGAACACATAGAGGCAAAAAAATACAATATTGATCCATTTTAACTGCGGTTCGCTACGCAGCCACGCGCAATAAATCCAAATCGCACAAAAGGGCAGTGAAAAGAACATCGTATAGGGGTAAAAATCAAAAACCACCGCTGCGACGCTTAACAGACCAAACACCAGGGCAATATTTTTCAACCTTTGTTCGGCCGTTTCTGACACTTCAAACGCCCCGCGACGCACATGTTGCATAAGCAACTCCTTCTTCTTTGCTGCCGGCCTTTATAGGCAAGGCCAAGATTTCGTAAATAAAAGCGCCTAGCGGCGTCAATGATGACCGTGTCCAGTTTTAAAGGTTGGGGCACACTTTAATGCATGTTCTTTGACCGCACCCTATTGCTTAACTCATATGCAGAGACCCGATTATAATGTGCGACCGGCCACCCTCAAACCGCCATGGCCTGTCGCTATATCTCGCAAACCGCCCTCTTGCATGCTGCGGCAACACCTAGGATAACACAGCCCAACCCACATGTCTTCTGCTCTTAAAAAGCCCCACGCAAAATAGGCGTGCACGGGCTGGTTGAGCCTGCTCAACGCAAGCTGTAGCTTTATGAAACCTGAAGCACAATCTTACCGATATGGGCGCTGCTTTCCATCCGCTCATGCGCGGCTGCAGCCTCTTCCAAAGCAAAACTGCTATCCATCACCGGTGCAATCCGCCCCTCTTCCAGAAGCGGCCATACGTTTTGCAACAAGCTTTGGGCAATCCGCGCTTTTGCCAAATCAGACTGCGGGCGCAGCGTGCTGCCGGTTAAGGTTAAGCGCCGCGTCATCATCTGCACAAAATTCAACTCTAGTTTGGGACCTGCCAAGAACGCGATTTGTACCAACCGCCCATCATCGGCCAAAGCGTTGAGATTGCGCGGGATATAATCGCCTCCAACCATATCCAAAATCAGATGGGCGCCGCCCTGTGAACGCAGCGCCGCCACAAAATCCGCCTCGCGGTAATTCACCGCTTGCTCAGCCCCAAGATCCAAACAGGCCTGACATTTTGCAGCGCTGCCAGCCGTCGTGAAAACCCGCGCTCCAAATGCATGGGCCAATTGAATCGCTGTGGTGCCAATACCGGATGATCCTCCATGCACCAAAAACCGCTCACCGGCCTGCAATCCCCCGCGCATAAATACATTTGACCACACGGTGAAAAAGGTTTCAGGCAAGCAGGCCGCCTGCTTTAAATCCATACCATTCGGGACCGGCAAGCAATGCGCAGCAGGGGTGACCGCATATTCTGAATAGCCCCCACCTGGCAGTAAGGCGCATACCTGATCACCCAGCTGCAGATTATGCACGCCAGCCCCTAATGCGCAGATCGTGCCCGAGGCTTCCAACCCCGGCAAATCGCTGGCCCCTGCCGGTGGATCATAGAGGCCCGCGCGCTGTAAAGCATCAGGGCGATTGACCCCGGCATAGGCCAATTTGATCACCACATCGCCATAATTTGGTTGCGGCACAGGGCGGGTGCAGAGCCGCAGCATAGACGGGCCGCCCGGTTTCTCAATCTCAACGGCGCGCATTCTTGAAAGGGCCGCGAATTCCGGCTCCTGAACCGCGCTCATGATCGACCACGCCATTGACCGGGCAAAGAGCTCACTTCAGAAGGAGAGGGCGCTTTGATTTTGCTGAAAATCTTGCTTGGGCCGGCGCTTAAACGGCTGAATACAGGGTTTTCCCGCATCTTATGTTTGAAGCTTTCAAACTGCATGACATTGGCGATACGCCGCTCTAAAAAATCCCATGTTGCTTGATAATTGACGCTGTCATCGCCCAACCAATATAAAACGCAGGATGTATAAACCGCGCTTAACGTTGTGCGTTTACTATACCAATTGAGATCGCGCGAGCTATCCCCAATCGCCTGCCATATGGCATCGCTTGTGCCCCAGATTAATTTGGCGCCTTCAAGCGTGTTTTGCGGCAAAGCAAATAAGGTTGACCCCCGTCTAACCGCTTCTTTATCCGCCACCGCCTGTAATCGAGTTCGCACCGCAAAGATGATTTTCTCGCGAATTTTCAATTCTGACAAATCCGCAGCCTGCATCGCCTCTAGCATTGCCTGATCGCCTGCGCGGTGAAAGGCAACCGCCAGATCCAAGGCCCCACGTGGAAAATGCAAACGCGCCGCTGGCTCGGATATCTGCGCATCAGCACAAGCCGCCCGAAAGCTGGTTTCAGACCAACCGTCAAAGGGCACATGCATCAATATGGCCGCGAGCAACGCTTGTGTTGCGTCATGTTGGGGATCATTCATACTCTTCACAACCTTCTCTAAATGCCAACTCTAGACAAAATAGCCGCGCCTTGCTAGAGGACCAGCTCCTGCGACTTTATGCAACTTTAATCTAGAAAGGTGGTGACAACCACATGCAGGTAAGTGTTCGCGAAAACAATGTTGATCAGGCGCTACGGGTTCTGAAAAAGAAGCTGCAACGCGAGGGCGTTATTCGAGAAATGAAGCTGAAGCAACATTTCGAAAAACCGTCGGAGAAACAGGCGCGCGAGAAAGCGGAGGCGATCCGTCGTGCCCGCAAACTGGCCCGTAAAAAGGCCGAACGCGAAAATATGATGTAAAAGCCCACGCCTTTGGGCAAAGTCGTTTGACCCCCATGATTAACGTCGTGGGGGTTTTTATTTTACCGGTGACGCAAATGGCACCGCAGATCTATAAAGCGGGATGAAAAAGCCCGCGCCCCCGCTCCAAGCTTGTGACCCCGGACTTGTGGCACGCCTCAGCTTTGAGTAGATTTGCCCAAATTAGACAATCAAGGATTTCATAATGGATTGGCCCAATCTTATAAAGACCGCGAGCGCCCGCGTGACGCCCTATATTCGACAAACGCCAGTTGTGACATTTGAAACCCGCACCGTAACGCAGCCTGTGACCCTTAAATTAGAGCAATTGCAACACGCTGGCAGCTTCAAAACCCGCGGTGCCTTTAACACTTTGCTTGGCACAGAACCGCCCGCGGCTGGGTTGGTGGCAGCCTCGGGGGGCAACCATGGCGCCGCCGTGGCTTACGCGGCGCAAAGGCTGGGCTTTCCCGCCCGCGTGTATGTGCCGGAAATTGCCGGCCCAGCAAAGATTTCCCTTATCCGCGCCTGCGGCGCCGATCTTCAGGTGGTGCCAGGGGCCTATTCAAACGCCTTAGAACAAGCCAAAGCCTGGGAAGAAAAAACCGGCGCGATGCAAATTCACGCCTATGATGCTGAGGCCACGGTTGCAGGCCAAGGCAGCTGTTTCGTTGAATGGGAACAGCAGGGGCTAAATGCAGATACGGTGCTTATCGCGGTGGGCGGCGGCGGGCTTATCGCCGGCGCTTTGGGATGGTTTCAGGGGCGGTGCAAAATTGTTGCCGTTGAACCAGAACGCTGCGCCACGCTACACGCGGCACTGAGCGCAAGCGCCCCCGTGAATGTTGAGGTCTCGGGCGTTGCGGCAAATGCTTTGGGCGCGCAAAAAATTGGGACTATCTGCTTTGATCTGGCGCAATCTACCGGCATAGAGTCGGTGCTTGTTTCTGACGCTGCCATCACGCAGGCCCAGCGCAGGCTTTGGCAAGATCTTAAGCAGGTGGTTGAACCCGCAGGCGCGGCCGCTCTGGCGGCTGTGCTCAGTGGCGCCTATACACCTGAGCCAGACGAGCGCTTGGCAGTTTTGGTCTGCGGGGGCAATATTGCCTCAGACCCGCTTGCATAACGCCGCTCAGTAAATCTTTGGCACGTATAATTTATCGGGCAGCACGCGGCGTTCATAATCAGGGTTAAACACCCGTTCTGGCAAAGTAATCTTTTCAGACGGCATATCCTGATAGGGAATCTTGCCCAGAATATGTTCGATACAATTCAGCCGTTCGCGCTTTTTATCGTTGCCTTCCACGATATACCAAGGCGCCTCTGGAATATTGGTACGGGCAAACATATCTTCTTTGGCTGTTGTATATTGCTCCCAACGAATGCGGCTTTCCAAATCAATCGGCGAAAGCTTCCATTGTTTCATCGGATCATGGATGCGCATCAAAAACCGCATCTGCTGCTCTTCATCTGAAATAGAAAACCAATATTTCAAAACAAGAATACCCGAACGCACCAACATGCGTTCAAATTCAGGTACATCGCGAAAAAACTGTTCGACCTGATCTTCTTCAGCAAAACCCATCACCCGCTCAACACCGGCGCGATTATACCAGGAGCGATCGAACAAAACAATTTCTCCACCCGCTGGCAAATGCGGGACGTAACGCTGAAAATACCATTGCGTCTGCTCGCGCTCTGAGGGTTTTGGCAACGCCACAACCCGGGCAACCCGTGGATTCAAGCGTTGCGTAATGCGCTTTATCACACCGCCCTTGCCGGCGCTGTCGCGCCCCTCGCAGATGATTAGGATTTTGGCACCGGTGGCTTCAACCCAATGCTGCAACTTGATCAGCTCCATCTGCAAGCGCAACAGGTTGCGATAATAGACCCGCCGATCCAGCATATCCGGATGCTTATCCTTGTAAATCTTGCGGATCTCTTCGGTCAGCATCGGTTCGCTGAACTCATTTTCATAGAGCTCATCCAGCGTATCTTCCAATTCGGCTTCCAGCCAATCGCGCGGGGTTGAGGAGGTTTCGTTCATTCTTATTCCTTTGTAATGCGAACCATAATAAACGCTGCAATGGCAGATGTCACTGAGGTTACAATTCTTGGCACGACAAGCGCGCTTGGCGCGGTTATTCTTGCGCTCCTGCAATCGTCAAAGCGTTGACAGTCTGCAATACAGCCCAAATACGCCAAACAGGGCCACCCACAGAAACCCCTCGGTTAATGTGCAACGGGCTAGCTTTAGCTTGCGCGATCTTTAGAAAATAAATACACTTTAAAAGTGTTTTACGGGTGTCGGTTTGCCCTTTAGGTTTTGCAGTCTATTGTTTTAAGTTTCTAAAATCCGCGATAATGTCCGTGGCACTCGCGGTTTCAACCCAAGCCGTGTCGGAAAGCGCCGCGGATCTCGTTTCCACGATACAGCATCCGAATTTTCAACATATCTATCTCATCACCGATCGCGACGCGCGGTCTTTTGAGGCCAGATTGATTTTCCAAAACGGTGAATTAGACAACCCCTACGCTGAAGGGCTTGCGCATTATGTCGAACATTTGGCTTGGCTCAACGTGACGCAAAGCAAAGATTTTGAGGCCCTTCGCCATTCTAATGCATGGACCAATTTAACCAGCACAGCCTATGTCACGCATAGTTCAGAGACGTGGTTAACCAAAGAGCTGCAACGCCTGATCGAGGTTAGCACACCCTTCACCTTGGCTGAACGCTTTATGTTGGAAGAGCGGGATATCATCCTGCGCGAATATGAGGCGAGTGTCGCAGAAAACCCTTATTTCGAAATTGAACAGAATATAAATAAAGCAATTTACCCAAGCTCACCATGGGCCAGATCGGTGCTTGAATCGCCGACTGAAATAGAAGATTTCAGCTTAATCAACGCTAAAAAATTACACCGTAAAAGCCATGAATTGGGCAATGCCGTTTTAATCGTTACCGGGAATATTTCAAAGACCACCTTACAAAAAGCATTAAGAAACTTAAATTTTCCAAAACCTGCCGCTCCCATTGCGCCGACACCTCTGCCCACTCCTGAGGTCGGAAACGAACGTGTCGCGGCAGATATACAAGTTGCAAGGCTTGGCAGCCCGACTTTATTCTATCGAAAACTAATTAAACGCCCCCCTGCTCGGATGCGGCCTTTTGCGATCAAACAGTTCGAGTTTTACGCGCAGCGCTCGGCTCATCTTTACCCGGCGGGATAGCCGGCCCTTTACGGTTTGATGATTTTTTCGCGCGCAGCTTCTGGTTTGATTTGCGCGCCATGGGGTCAAAGCATCTGCTAATTGAATTCACAGCAGAACCCGATTTGAATGTTTCTTTAAGCAAACTCGAAACCGAATTTACCAAGGTTTTCAACGAAATCGTCCAACAAGGTATCCCCGAAAAAACAATCAAACAGATCAAAAAGCGATTTCAGGGTCACCTTAATGACGTTTTAAAACGCAAAAATTACAGAAAAAACCTTCTTATTGATCGGGTGTCCAACCGTCAGCCTTATTACGGGCTCACAGCTGAACGGCGGGCTCTGCGAAGCGTCACCGCGCAAAAGATCAACGATTTGTTAACCGCCCTCGGCCAATCCGGACGCACAGTTATCTACCGGGCAAATGAATTATGAAAAAGGAAAGTCCAAGTGATAAGATATTTTCTAATTTTTGCGACAAGCATGCTTTTGGGCTGCCAAGAGGATGATCTAAATGCAGATGCCAGTGACGAACCACGTCCAGCAGAATTCAAAATGTTACCAGAAGAAAACCGCAGCGTTATTTTGGCCACGACCCCGCGGGGGCATACATTTCATTTTATGCCGATCTATGAACCCGGTGTAACGGATATAACGATCACGATTGCTTGGCCTTCCAACTGGGCCTATGAGGCATCGCGCAATCCGGCCGTTCCATATATTGGCACAGAAACCCTTTTAAGTGGAGGAACGAAAGATATTTCTCCAAAGGAATTGAATGAATTTCTATCGGACAGAAATTCAGGCGGATCGCTCATTCCCACTGCAGACTACGTGTATGGCGAAATCAACTTTCCGAAAGAATACCGCGAAGACGTCATTAAACTCGCTTCTGATACATTGCGCCGCCCGAAATTTGATCCACGTTGGGTTCACAGAATTAAGGGTTCAATACGCCAAAACATACAGTTTGCGGATTTAAAAACAGAAACAAAAATGTGGACTTTAGCTCGAAAAGCGAATTTGGGCGATAACCCTCTATACCATTTTCTGACGTTGCCCGATCTTAGGGTGATTGATGAGGTATCTGTGGATATGTTACGCCAATGGCATAAGCAAACCTTTACGCAATCAGGCTTAACAATCGTGGTCACTGGCGCCATTTCCCGGCAAGATGCCGGCAGCTCAGTGGATACCTTGCTTTTTGATCTGCCAAAAGGGCGCGTATCTCCGCCGCATGACGTAAACGTAACGATAAAACCGCAAACCGTTTTTCTGCATGTACCAGAGGCTGAGAAAACAACAATCGGGATATTAGGCCGCCTACCTCCCACCTCTCAGGGCAATGACTTAACCGACCGCTTAGCCTTATCGCATTTTTCGCAAAGCGGGTCAGGCCCTTTATTTTCTGCTCTGCGCACCGAACAGCGCGCGAGTTACGGCTTTCAGGCTGGATTTTTCGACTATAATCGCAAAAATAGGCGCCTGTTTATAACCGGCGCCGTTGCCGCAGAGCAAGCCGCAGACGTGGCGGCAGATATCCCCGAAATATATGAAGAATATCGCTTAGATCCCAATTTTGAAACCTTGGCAGATCTGCAAAATGGCATGGTTAATCAAACGCAGAAAAATGTTGGCTATGTAAATATTGCCGTCCGAACGATTTTGTAATTGGCCCTCGATAAACGCGATCCAAAAATCGCTCCAAAACTACATAACGAATTGAAAAAACTACATACGCAAGATTTGAAATCAAGAATGAAAACAATATTTCCACCCAAAAGTGAATTGGCGATTTTCGCAGCAGGGCCAAGCAAAATAGGCTCGTCGGATGCCTGCGTGATTTCAAAAATCGAAGCGCTTGATGAGTGCTGAAGCTGAAAGAAATCTAGCAGATATTTTTCAGCTCTCGATGCACAAATATTCCATAAACCCGCGCGGTCAGCATGCGCAAATTTACAAAGGCAAGGCCGTGGTTTTAAAAACAGTGCGCAGCGCAAATAACGATTGCATCTGCGCCACGCCGGGCAGCCGGGCCAAAGATTGACGATGGATGCGGGCATAATCCTCTGTGCTATCAGCCACCACTTTCAGCAAATAATCAGCGCTGCCCGCCATCAGATGGCACTCTAAAACATCGGGTACCCGCGCAACGGCTTTTTCAAAGCTGTCCAAAATTTCATCCGCTTGACCCGATAAGGTGATTTCCACAAAAACCGTGGTCGGCTTTTGCAATTTGCGCGGATCCAGCAAGGCCACATAATCTTTTATATAGCCCTCTGCCTCCAGCCGCTGGATCCGCCGATGACAGGCTGAGGCAGACAGGTTTACCCGTTCAGCCACATCCGCATTTGACATTCGCCCCTGCCGCTGCAGGATAACCAAGATTCGACGATCCGTTGAGTCAATCTGCATATCTTGCAATAATCTTCTAATATTTTATCTATTATTTATATTATATTTGAAAAATAGTGTAATTCAATCACAATCTTTTCAAGAAAATTGCGTGTGATACCTGTCATAATTTGCGCAAAGCAAAAAGGAGCTCAACATGCAAATAGGATGTCCTACAGAAATTAAACCGCAAGAATTCCGCGTTGGAATGACACCAAATGCGGTAAGCGAAGCCACCCGGCACGGGCATAAAGTGATGGTTCAGGCAGGTGCAGGCGCTGGATCGGGCTTTTCGGATGCTGAATATCAAAGCGCCGGGGCGCAAATTGTTGAGACAGCAGAAGAAGTCTTCACCAGTTGCGATATGATCGTAAAAGTCAAAGAGCCTCAGGCCGTTGAGCGCGCTCAATTGCGCGAAAATCAACTGTTATTCACCTATTTGCATTTGGCACCGGACGCGGCGCAAACGCAGGATCTTTTGGCCTCTGGTTGCACTGCAATTGCCTATGAAACAGTAACCGACCAGGCGGGCGGATTGCCTCTATTGGCGCCCATGTCCGAAGTTGCGGGGCGCTTGGCACCGCAAGTTGGCGCATGGACCTTGCAAAAAGCCAATGGCGGGCGCGGCGTACTCATGGGCGGCGTGCCAGGTGTTTTACCGGCCAATGTCTTAGTCATTGGGGGCGGCGTTGTCGGCACACATGCCGCTAAAATTGCCGCGGGTATGGGCGCAGATGTCACCGTGCTTGACCGTTCTTTGCCGCGCCTGCGATTTTTGGATGATGTCTTTGGTGGGCAATTTAAAACGGGGTATGCCAATAGCGCACTAACCGCCGAGTTGGCCAGCGCCGCCGATATGATCATCGGTGCCGTATTGGTACCCGGCGCCACAGCGCCAAAATTGATCACAAAAAATCAATTGAGCAGCTTAAAACCCGGCGCCGCGCTGGTAGATGTGGCGATTGACCAGGGCGGCTGCTTTGAGACATCGCGCGCCACAACGCATCAAGATCCGATCTATCAAGTGGATGGGATCCAACATTATTGCGTGGCCAATATGCCCGGCGCGGTTGCGCGCAGTTCTACGCAAGCTTTGGGCAATGCCACATTGCCGTTCTTATTGGCGCTGGCAGATAAAGGCTGGCAGGCCGCTTGCGCTGACGATCCCCACCTTTTGAACGGCTTGAATATTCACGCCGGAACGGTGACCCATGCCGCTGTGGCAGACGCATTGGGCTATGCGCTTAGCCAGCCCAATCTAACGCTTAAAACCGCAGCCTAAAATACAGCCTAAAACACAGGCTAAAACTTAGACCTCCCGCTGAAGGGCCGTGCGAATATCGATTAATATATCCAACTCGCTCGGCCCTGAAGGCGCGGCATCAGGCGCAACCTCTTCCGCTTTGCTCTGCGCCTCTTTAAGCTTATTGACGTAACGTACCAGCAAAAACACCACCCAAGCGATGATCAAAAAATTGATCACGGCCATGATAAACGCCCCATAGGCAAACACCGCAACCCCCGCCTCACGCGCCGCTGCAAGAGACACGAAATCGCCCTCGCCCCGCAGAACCACGAATAAGTTACCAAAGTCGACCCCGCCCAAAAATAATCCAATCAACGGATTGATCAAATCCCCGACCATTGATTTGACGATCGCCGTAAACGCCGCACCGATAATGATGCCAACGGCCATATCCATCACATTGCCTTTGGCAATAAAACCTTGAAACTCTTTCAACATAACGTGCCTTTCAAAAATAAATTTAAATAATAAAATAAAAAATCAGCTCTGAGGCTGCGCGTCTTTTAAGGCATATTTAGCGTGTCTTGTATATTTTTAATTGTTTTTAGGCCGCAAAAAAAGGGCCCAAAGGCCCTTGATCACTCTGCTTAAAATCCAGCCCGGCGCTTTTAAGCCGGTAAATCGCCCGAAAGAATATAGGTTAGTATCGCAACGACTTGGCTGGGATCTTGCGCAACGGCCAAAGCCGCTGCGTCAACTTCTTTCAACGCATGCTGATGCTCTGCCCCATGCAGTACGATTAAAGATTTCCCCAAGGCGGCCGCATAGCCTGCATCAAAGGCCGCGTTCCATTGCTTATATTTCTCGCCAAAGCGAACCACCACAATATCTGCCTCTTCGATGCCTTTACGGGTGCGCATCGCGTTCAACTTTGCGCCTTTATGGTCGTGCCAAAACTTGTTGGATTCTGCGCCCAAAATGGCAACGCCGCAATCATCACTGGCGGCATGATCCGTGACTGGGCCGGTAAACACCACATTAAGATCCCGCGCACCATGCGCGATTTGATCGCGCCAATCTGTGTGAATCTCACCAGATAAATAAACTGTTAGCATCATGACCGTTTCCTCATCCAAAGGTTTTACTTACGCGAATTTGCAATTTACATCCGCAAGGCGCCGCCTGTTGCAGAGGCCACTTTGGCCACAATTTTGGCGCCCACGGCTTCAATCTCAGCATCTGTCAGCGTCACCTCTATGGGCTGCAAGCGCACCCGAATAGCGATTGATTTTCGATCAACCCCTAAGCTGCCACCGATAAATTCATCGAACACGCGCACATCGGTAATCAGCGTTTTATCCGCGCCTTGCGCCGCGTTCACCAAATCCATCGCCTCGGTTTTATGATCCACGACGAAGGCAAAATCACGCTCGACGGCTTGCAAATCTTTTAGCTTCAGCGCAGGCCGCGTGGCCGAGTTGTTGCGCGGCAAGGGCACCTCATTGGGCCAAATGGTGAAGCCAACGGCCGGCCCTTTGATGTCAAAAGCCGCCAATATTTTGGGATGCAGCTCACCAAACACCGCCAATGTTTTTTTCGGACCCAAACAAATCTGACCATGCCGGCCCGGATGCCACCAAGGCGCCGCGCCGCGCCGTATCTGCGTTTTCACAGGCGCTCCAATTGCGCCAAGGATCGACAGAGCATCGGCTTTGGCATCAAAAAGATCTACATCGCGGTCAGAGGCATGCACGTCTTTCGGAGCGCTGCGCCCAATCAAAAGACCGGCAATTTGCAAATCTTGTTCCTCGGGCTCACCGCCGCTAAAGACGGGGCCAATTTCAAACAAAGCAAGATCTGCAAACCCCCGCGCTTGGTTGCGTTGCGCGGCAGCCAATAGCCCGGGCAACAGATCAGGGCGCATATGGCTCATATCCGCGCTGATCGGGTTTTCAAGCCGGGTTGCATCACTACCAGCGCCAAAAAGCGCGGCCGCAGCTTGATCGATGAATGAATAGCTTACGCATTCGTGAAAGCCCAAAGCCGCGCCTGCGCGCCGGGCAGCTTGCTCGCGTTTTTGCACGGGCGATAAAATCGGTTTGGGCACGCCGGGTAAGACCCGGGGCAAGGGCTTGCCCTGCAATTTTGTTAAGGAGGCTATCCGCGCAACCTCTTCCACCAAATCCGCCTCGCCCAGAACATCCGGGCGCCAACTGGGCACATGCGCCGTTTTGCCATCCAGCACAAAGCCAAGCGCGGTCAGGCTTTGGCGCTGCGTAGCCTCGGGGATTTCCATACCAACCAAAGATTGAATGCGATCCGTATCCAACCGGTAGGCGCGCGCATGATCTGGCACCGCTCCCGCCATCACCACCTCAGAGGCCTCACCGCCGCATAAATCTAGGATCATCGCCGTGGCAGCTTCAACGCCTAAGGGTGTCCAAGCGGGATCGATACCGCGTTCAAACCGATAACGCGCATCAGAATTAATTTTCAGCGCGCGCCCCGTATAGGCGGTGCGCACCGTCTCAAAAAACGCCGCTTCCAGAAACACAGAAGTTGTGCCCTCAGAGCAGCCACTGTGCAATCCCCCCATAATTCCGCCCAGGCTTTCCACCCCGGCGGCATCGGAAATCACCGTCATACCTTCGCTCAAAGTATAGTCTTTATCATCCAAGGCGGCGAAAACTTCGCCGCCCGTCGCACGGTGCACCCGCAAGGCTGAACCTTCAACCTTATCCGCATCAAAGACGTGCAAGGGGCGGTTGTTATCATAGGTGAAAAAATTCGTGATATCGACCAGCGCCGAAATTGGACGCAGGCCGATCGCTTTCAGCCGGTCTTGCAACCAGGCAGGGCTGGGGCCATTTTTGACGCCGCGAATAACCCGGCCAAAGAAAACCGGACATTGCGCTTGCGTATCCTCATCAATCGTAACCGAGATTGGGCAGGGAAACTGGCCCATAACCGGTTCGACCGGATAGGGTTTCAACACGCCCAGCCCGCGGGCGGCCAAATCGCGCGCAATCCCGCGCACGCCCAGCGCATCTGGGCGATTGGGCGTGATCGCAATATCAATTAGAGTATCCACTTTCGATGGATCATTTTCAGCCAAATAATCAACAAAACTTTGCCCGACTTCGCCAGATGGCAATTCAATAATCCCGTCATGCTCGTCGCTTAATTCCATTTCGCGTTCGGAACACATCATGCCAAAGCTTTCGACACCGCGAATTTTGCCGACCCCGATCGTAGTATCAATGCCTGGCACATAAGTGCCCGGCGTGGCAACCACCACGGTGATGCCCGCGCGCGCATTCGGCGCGCCACAAATAATCTGCAACTCACCCTGATCAGTGCTTACTTGGCAGACGCGCAGTTTATCCGCATCCGGGTGTTGCTCGGCTGCAATCACCTTGCCAATTCGGAAATCACTCAACCGATCCGCCGGGTTTGACACCTCTTCCACTTCAAGCCCGAGATCGGTCAAAGCGTATAAAATATCGTCTAATGCAGCATCAGTGTCCAGATGGTCTTTCAGCCAAGAGAGCGTGAACTTCATGACAGGCCTCCGTGTAAATTGGGCTGATCCAGGCTGGAAAACCCGTAATGACGCAGCCATCGTAAATCACTGTCGAAGAAGGCGCGTAAATCCGGAATTCCATATTTCAGCATGGCGATGCGATCGATGCCCATACCAAAGGCGAACCCCTGCCACTTCTCCGGATCGATGCCACCAGCTTGCAGTACTTTGGGATGTACCATGCCAGAGCCCAGAATTTCTAACCAGTCATCCCCCTCGCCCACTTTCAACTGCCCGCCGGCCCAACTGCAACGGATATCCACCTCAGCAGAAGGTTCCGTAAACGGGAAATGCGAAGCGCGAAACCGCAACTCAACATCATCAACCTCAAAATAGGCTTTTACGAATTCTTCCAAAACCCATTTGAGATTGGCCATGGAAATATCTTTATCAATTGCCAAACCTTCTACCTGATGAAACATCGGCGTATGGGTCTGATCGTAATCTGCGCGATACACGCCGCCGGGGCAAATCACCCGCACTGGCGCGCCAGTTTTTTCCATCGTGCGAATTTGTACCGGACTGGTATGCGTGCGCAGCACGTGGGGGGGGCGATCATCACCCTCTGCGCGATGCATGTAAAACGTATCCATTTCCGCGCGCGCCGGGTGATGCCCGGGGATATTCAACGCGTCAAAATTATACCAATCTGTATCAATCCGCGGGCCTTCAGCCACGCCGAAACCCATATCGGCAAAAATCGCTGTGACTTCTTCGGTTACCTGCGAAATCGGATGGATCGTACCGCGGCGTTGATCACGCGCTGGCAATGTAACGTCCAACCATTCAGTGCGCAAACGCTCGTCCAGCGCGGCATCAGCCAGCGCGGCTTTACGCGCCATCAGCGCCGAATTCAGCTCTTCTTTTAACGCGTTCAGCGCCGGGCCCGCCACTTGCCGCTCTTCGGGTGTCATCTTACCCAATTCGCGCAGCTTCAGGCTGACCTCGCCTTTTTTTCCAACCGCTGCGAGGCGGGTTTCTTCCAAGGCGCTTTCATCCTGCGCAGCCGCAATCGCAGCTATATATTTTTCGCGTAGACCATCCATAGATCTTCTCCAAATCCAGACGCCCTCTGCTATCATATTTGGAACCGGGTGCAACCCGCTTAGCAGGGCAGGCCCAAGCCCGACAGGCTTTATAAACTAAGAAAGCCTCCGATCAAATTGGCGGCCTTGGCCAAAATAAAAAAGCACCGCAAACGCTGTTTGCAGTGCTTTAAAACTCAATTTTTAAACGCTGGTTTAGGCCAAGGCCGCCTTGGCCTGCAAGACAATCGCCTCAAACGCTGCCGGCTCATGCACGGCCAGATCGGCCAGAACCTTCCGGTCAACCTCAATACCCGCCAAGCCAAGCCCATTGATAAAGCGCGAATAGGTCATCGCCTCATCATGACTACGCACGGCTGCGTTGATCCGCTGGATCCACAAGGCCCGAAAGTTGCGCTTCCGGTTATGCCGGTCGCGGGTTGCATATTGATTGGCTTTATCAACCGCCTGCGCCGCGACTTTAAACGTGTTTTTACGACGTCCATAATAGCCTTTCGCAGCTTTTACGATTTTCTTGTGACGGGCGTGGGTTACGGTACCACCTTTAACGCGTGACATATCTTATCCTCCTCAGCGCGAATAGGGCATCATCGACTTGACGATTCTTTCGTCAGGCGTTGACATCACTGTTGTGCCGCGGGCGTTGCGGATAAATTTACGGGTGCGTTTGATCATTCCGTGGCGTTTGCCGGCTTGACCGGTTTTCACACGGCCATTCGCCGTTACTTTGAACCGCTTTTTGCAGCTCGATTTGGTCTTCATCTTAGGCATTTCCGTCTCCTGTCTTAACAAAGGTCGGTTTATACGCGACTCGGCATGCCCTTTCGGCCGGCCACGTTGAAGAGATTGCGATATAGGGCGCTCTTTCTATAAGCGCAAGTGCAAATCGCGCTATTCTGGATCGGTGGAATAAATCATCCGTTCATTGCACGGCGCCACGCGCAAAATATTCGTGGTGCCCGGAATATTGAACGGCACACCGGCTGTTACAACCACCTGATCATTTTCTTCGGCAAACCCTTGTGACAACGCTGCCCGCACGGCGCTGACCACCGCTTCCTTGAAGCGCTCTTTGGGGCCTGAGCGTACACAATTGGTACCCCAGCTTAGCGCCAAACGCCGCGACGTTCCGATTTCTGACGTCATCGCAATAATGGGCACACGCGGACGCTCGCGCGCGGTTAACAGCGCGGTTGTGCCCGATTGCGTATAGCAGCATATCGCCTTCACATCCGTGGTTTCGGCAATTTCCCGCGCCGCGGCGACAATCGCATCTGCCACCGTATGGCGTTTGGCTTTGCGCGAGGATTCCAAAATTTCAGTATAAGTTGGATCGCTTTCCACCTCGACCGCGACATTGTTCATTGTGGTCACGGCCTCGATCGGATAGCCACCGGCCGCCGATTCTGCTGAAAGCATAATCGCATCCGAGCCTTCGTAAATCGCCGTGGCCACATCAGACACCTCGGCCCGCGTGGGCATTGGGCTCTCAATCATCGATTCCAGCATTTGCGTGGCCACAATCACCGGTTTCGCCGCTGCGCGACACTTGCGCACCAAACGCTTCTGGATCGGCGGCACATTCTGCACCGGCAATTCCACTCCAAGATCTCCGCGCGCCACCATTATGCCATCAGAAACTTTCAAAATCGCGTCAAATTGCTCAACCGCCGAAGGTTTTTCAATTTTTGACAGCAAGGCCGCGCGACCCCGCACCAATTCACGCGCCTCGGTTAAATCTTCCGGGCGCTGCACAAAAGACAAGGCCAACCAATCCACGCCCAAATCGCAGACGAAATCTAAATCGGCGCGATCTTTTTCTGACAAAGCTGCCAAGGGCAAAACCACATCCGGCACATTCACGCCCTTGCGGTTTGAAATCGTCCCACCGTTCAACACCAGACAATCGGCAAAATCGGCGCCGCATTCTTCGACTTTCAATTTGATTTTTCCATCATTCACCAGCAGATGAGCCCCCGGCTTCAGCGCCGAAAAAATCTCTTCATGGGGCAGTTGTACGCGGTTTTTATCTCCCGCCGCCGGATCAAGATCCACCCGGAACCGATCTCCTTCGACCAAATCTTCAGCGCCTGAGGCAAATTCTCCGACCCGCAATTTTGGGCCTTGTAAATCGGCCAAAATGGCGATCGGGCTTGAAAGATCATCTTCAACCTTGCGGATGATTTTATGACGCTCGGCGATCTCGGCATGCGTGCCATGGCTCATATTCAACCGAAAGACATCTGCTCCTGCTTCATGTAAAGCGCGGATCATGTCATAACTTTGCGAGGCAGGCCCCAGCGTGGCTACAATTTTTACATTGCGCAGGCGTCTCATGATGTATTCCCTTCAATCCCTTTGGCGTCTCTTATAACGTTGCGAGCCGCCAAGCCGCCAGCAAGAAATTAAGATCAGAGATCCAGTTTGAGGCAAGCTGTTAGCGTTAACATTTCTGCTGCGCTTATGGCGAATAATTTCAACAATCACAACCGTTATCCTTGCTGCAACCCGCGGCCAACGCCGCATTCAAAAGGCGGATCGCTTTAAAGCGCTTGCGAGCCAAGCGGGAACTAAGTTAGGAGATTGGCAACGAAATAACAGAAATCGCGCGCATTTATGCCGCGTCTTTCGCAAAGGAAATGACCATGGATGATCAAACGCAGCTTGAATTAGACGCCGCCGCCTTTCGGGCCCTGCGCGCACATTTGATGGAAAAGCGCCCAGATGTTCAAAATATTGACCTGATGAACTTGGCCGGGTTTTGCAGAAACTGCCTGTCGCGTTGGTATCAAGAGGCTGCCCAAGACCGGGGAATCGAGATGTCAAAAGACCAAGCGCGTGAAGCGTTTTACGGCATGCCGATGGAGGTTTGGAAAGCCCAGCATCAAACCGAGGCCAGCGCTGAAAAACAAGAGGCCTTCACGCAAGCTTTTGTAGAAAACGTCAAAGCCCCCGATTAATCAGGCCTGTCACACATGCCAAACCTTATCCAATCAAGGCTTGGCTTTGATAACTTGCAGCAAAGGCAGCACGGCCGACATATCTGGCCCATGGCTTTGCCCCGTTAAGGCCAAACGCAGCGGCATAAACAAGCCTTTGCCCTTGCGCCCTGTCGCTGCCTTTACTTCTGCCGTCCAAGCAGACCATGAATGCGCGTCATATGGGCCATCGGGCAAAAGAGCCATCGCTTGCGCCACGAACGCTTGATCCTCGGGATGAATCACCGGCGTTGCGCCGTTTGAAAACAGCTCCCACCAGCCGGGCAGATCATGCAAGGTAGTGATATTATCGCGCGTCACCTGCCAGAATTGCGCGGCCAGTTCAGCGGGAACACCCAAGCTTTCGATCTGGTCAGCCACTTCTTGCAGCGGCAGCGTTTGCAGATAACGTGCCGTCAACGGACGCAAATCCTGCGCGTCCAATTTTGTCGGCGCAGACCCAAACTGCGCCAGTTCAAACCCTGCAGCCACGGCAGCCAAATCCGTTTGCAGCTCGACCGGTTGGCTGGATCCCAGCCGCGCCATCAAACTGATCAAAGCGGCAGGGACGATGCCATCGGAACGCAAATCACGCAACGCCAAAGTTCCAAGCCGTTTTGATAAGGCTTCGCCAAGCGGGCCTGTCAGCAACGAGTGATGGCCAAATTTGGGAATATCCCCACCAAGGGCCTGCATCATCTGAATTTGCGTGGCCGTGTTGGTCACATGGTCAGATCCGCGCACCACATTGGTGATCTTCATTTCGATATCATCTACAACTGAGGCCAAGGTATAAAGATATTGACCATCGCCGCGGATCAAAACCGGATCAGACACGCTGGCCGCGTCGATTGAAATATCCCCCAAAATTGCATCGGTCCATTCAATCCGCTGATGCTCTAGCTTAAAGCGCCAATGCCCCTGCCCCCGTTCTGCGCGCAGCGCCGCTTTTTCAGCTGTGCTTAATCCAAGCGCCGCGCGATCATAGACTGGCGGCTTGCCCATATTCAGCTGTTTCTTTCGCTTCAAATCCAGCTCAACCGGGGTTTCAAAACATTCATAAAGGCGCCCGCTATCTTTGAGGCGCTGCGCCGCTGCATCATAGGCGGCCAAACGCTCGGATTGGCGCTCTATACGATCCCATTGCAAGCCCAACCACGTTAGATCTTCTTTGATTGCCTCAACAAAGCTTTCCTTTGAGCGTTCGGGATCTGTATCGTCAATGCGTAAAATAAAATGCCCGTCATCTTTGCGCGCAATCAGGTAATTCATCAAAGCAGCGCGCATATTGCCAACGTGCAAATATCCGGTCGGGGAAGGGGCAAAGCGTGTGATGGTCATTTTGATCTCCTGTTGAGGGTCGTTTTTCATAGCGCCAAGGATTTGTCCAGCAAAGGCGCATTTTTTATAGAAGGGCGAAAAAACCATTGCACCCTGAAGAGAAATCCGAATTAGTCGGAACAAAGATAAAGGGAAATGGCAATGGGGCTTCCGATTGTGGTAATCGGCGCGGGCATTTGCGGCGTGTCCAGCGCGCTTTGGTTGCAACGCAGCGGCCATAGGGTGATTTTAATTGATAAAACAGCGCCCGGAATGGGGGCTTCATTTGGCAATGCTGGGTTGCTGGCGCAATGGGCGGTAACGCCCGTCACCACGCCGGATCTTTGGCAGGCGCTGCCGAAATACGCGCTTAATCCGGCCAGCCCTTTATTCATCAAATGGCAATATCTACCCAAATTGGCGCCTTGGCTTTGGAAATTCCTGCAACAGGCCAATGACAGCAGCGCCAAAGCTGCCAGCGCGGCTTTGGGCCCGCTTTTATTGGATGCTGTCGACCAACATAAGGCGCTGTCGCAAGGCAGCTCGGCCGAAAGCTGGATCGCTGACAGCCAATTCTGCTACGCGTATCGCGATCACAAAGCCTTTCAAAAGGATCGCTACGCGTGGGATTTGAAACAAGCGGCCGGTCTGGTGCCCAACGTTCTGAGCGGCCCCGATGTGCAAGATGCCGAACCGGCTTTGGGCCCCGCCATTCAATGTTTGGCGATCTTGAAAGGCCAGGGGCATATTCTCAACCCTTTGGGATATGTCACGGCTTTGGCCAAAGCCTTTGAAGCGCAAGGGGGCGTGTTTCGCCAAACAAGCGTCACCGGTTTTGAAAAACAAAACGGGCGCATACGATCCGTTTTAACCGAAGGCGGCCCGATTGACTGTGACAAAGCCGTGATCACTGCCGGTATTTGGTCAAAAGAGTTGATGGGAAAATTAGGGCTGCATATCCCCTTGGAAACCGAGCGCGGATATCACGTGATGTTTAAAAACCCATCACAGATGCCGCGCAATCCGATGATGATGACAACTGGAAAATTTGCGGTGACCCCAATGCAAGACGGGTTGCGCTGCGCCGGTACAGTCGAGTTTGGCGGGATTAAACTGGGGCCCAGCAAAGCGCCAATTCAATTGCTGCGCCGCCGCATGGCCGAGGCTTTTCCACAGATGACCTATGACAGCAGCGAAGAGTGGATGGGCTTTCGCCCGTCAACCCCAGACAGCCTGCCGCTGATCGGTGAGCTGGCCAGCAGCGGGATTTACACCGCCTTTGGCCACCAACATGTTGGGTTAACCGCAGGGCCTAAAACCGGGCGCTTGATCGCAGATTTGATCACGGGGCGTTTGCCAAATATTGATATGCGCCCCTATGATCCGGCGCGCTATGCGGCGATTGCGGCGCACTAAGCCAGCCAGGCGCGCGCGCCAGTAATGCTACTCGTATACGCGTTGATCTTCGATCACCAAACCATCGCGCGGTAAGCTGCCAGGGGCCACAAGCTCAACATTGCCCGTCAGCTTAAGATGACTTTTCACCAATCCATCAAAATCAGAGGCCGCGGATAGGGTGGTTTCCAGCTGCACGATCATTTCATCCTTAGCACCGTTTCGCCGGGCAATGATGCGCGCGCGATCCAAAGCATCATGCGAGGCAACCAATGCCGCCACTTGTTCGGGGCGCACGAACATACCCTTAATTTTGGTGGTTTGATCGGCGCGGCCCATCCAACCCTTTATCCGCAGATTGCTGCGCCCGCAGGGTGATTTTCCGGGTAATACGGCGCTAAGATCACCCGTTGCAAAACGAATAAGGGGATAATCAGGGTTCAGCACCGTCACCACAACTTCTCCCACTTCGCCATCCGCAACTGGAGTGCCAGTACCGGGCGTCACGATTTCCACCAGCACGCCTTCATCAACAATCATACCCTCTTGGGCGGATGATTCATACGCGATATTGCCAAGATCCGCCGTTGCATAACATTGCAAACAGGCGATGCCGCGATCAGTATATTCCTGGCGCAGCGCGGGAAATAACGCCCCGCCACCCACAACCGCTTTGCGGATTGATAAGCTTTCCCCCATCTCATCGGCTTTATCCAAAATAACCTTCAAATAATCCGGAGTGCCCGCATAGGCGGTTGTGCCAATATCAACCGCAGCGCGCACCTGCAGATCGGTTTGTCCGACGCCCGCCGGTAAAACCGCAGCCCCGACCGCCCGCGCGCCATTTTCAAAAATCATTCCGGCAGGGGTTAAATGATAGCCAAAACAGTTCTGAACGATATCCCCCCGCCCAATGCCAGCCGCATGCAAAAACCGGCCCATGCGCCACCAATCATGCCCGGTGCCGCCAGGTTCATAAAGGGGGCCCGGGGATTGGAATATGTGACTGAATTCATAGAGGGGTTTTTGGACAAATCCGCCTAAAATATTTCCCGGCTTTTGCGCATTGCTTAATTCTGATTTTCGCAAAACTGGCAGAGTCGCCAATGCCTGTACATCCGTAATCTCGCTGGCCGTCACCCGCTCGAACCGATCCGCATAGCCCGGCAATTGCTTGGCATGGGCAATTTGTGCGGGCAAAGCCTCTGCAATATAGGCGGCACGCTGCTCTGATGTTTGGGTTTCAAGGCCGTCGTAATAGCGCATGTTTACACTCCAGATCCTGGCCTGCTCTTTTCGGCAGGCCCAATCATGATAATTTTTACCAAACCGCACATTGGCTGGCGGCCCTACAGTTACCCCTTAAAATTGGGGTTAGTTTAACCACCGCTTGCGCCGCCGATAGCTGCGCACATTGCGAAAGGATTTGCGGCCCTCATCCGACATGCCCAGATAAAATTCCTTCACATCAGGGTTTTCGCGCAATTCCGCAGCCGGTCCATCCATGACCACACGGCCAGATTCTAAAATATACCCATAATGCGCATAGCGCAGCGCGACATTGGTATTCTGCTCAGCCAGAAGGAAGGTCACCCCTTCCTTTTCATTTAAATTTCGTACAATTTGAAAAATCTCTTCCACCAATTGCGGCGCCAACCCCATAGACGGCTCATCCAGCAAAACAGTTTCAGGTTGCGACATCAAAGCACGGCCAATTGCACACATCTGTTGTTCGCCACCAGACGTGTAGCCAGCTTGGGATTTGCGGCGCTCTTTCAAACGCGGGAAATACGTATAGACCATATCCAAATCGGCTTGGATATCGGCTTTGCTATCGCTGCGCGTATAAGCGCCAGTCAACAGATTTTCTTCGACGGTCAAATGCTCAAAACAATGCCGCCCTTCCATCACTTGAATCACGCCACGCTTAACCATATCCGCCGGATCTGCGCCGTGAATTTCAGCCCCGCGATAGCTGACAAAGCCTTTTGTCACTTCGCCGCGCTCAGAATTTAAAAGATTTGAAATCGCTTTCAAAGTGGTGGTTTTGCCGGCTCCATTTCCGCCAAGCAACGCCACGATCCCACCTTTTGGAACGGCAAGCGACACACCTTTCAGAACCAAAATTACGTGATTATAGATCACCTCTATATTGTTCACGTCCAAAAGCACTTCTGACTTTTCAGTTTCAACAACCATTGTGTCACCTTTGTAAAGAATGAACGGCTGCAATACCTGCAGCCGTTCAACTGGTTTAGTTACATCTTTCGGAGATGTTATTTTCTTTGGCGAACGCTTGTGAATCCGCTTGGATTAGCGGGTTGATCAAACCCATATCCGCCTCAAGATAGCCAGAAATCAGCTTCCATTTTCCTGCGCTTGCATCCCATTGCGACACAGCGCCAAGGCCGGGCCCACCATGGTTTTCGCATGATACAGAGAAGGCCGGACCAACATTGGCCAATCCATGCTCCGCCATCAGCGCGTCGGTGATGTCCAACGCTTCCATGCCTTTGATCATATCAGCCTGAGAAATATCTGCCGTTCCAGTGATTTCCTGCGCTTTCACAATCGCCATATGGGTCAAAAACGCCATGTAAAGCGACCGATTATACATCACGGTGCCCAGATTATCCCCCGCTCCTGCTGCCTTTCCGGCATCAACAACGTATTTTTGGATATCCGCATAGATGTCAAAATCGCTGCCTGTGTCATTCATCACTAATGACTTATAGCCATCTGCAACATCCCCTGCTGGGATCACATCATGTTCTGCGCCAGCCCACCAGTTTCCGATGAAGTTTTCCATCGGGAAGCGCACATTTGCCGCTTCTTGAATGGCAACTTGGTTCATCACGCCAAAGCCCCACATGATCACATAATCAGGGCGTTCACGGCGGATCTGCAACCATTGTGACTTTTGTTCTTGGCCAGGGTGATCAACCGGGATCAATGTCAGCTCGAACTTATGCTTTTTAGAAAGCTCTTCCAGCGTACGAATAGGCTCTTTGCCGTAGGCTGAGTTGTGATACAGCAACGCGATATGCTTGCCGTCAAGGCTACCAGAATTTTCATTCAGCAGATAATTCACCCCAGCTGATGCCGCCGTCCAGTAATTTGCTGGATAATTGAAAATATTGGAAAATATCTTCCCGTTTGCGGCAGATGTCCGCCCGTACCCCATGCTGTGCAGCGCGATACCATCCGCTGTTACTTTGGGGATCAGCTGATACGTAATACCGGTGCTTAAGGGATGATACACCAAAGAGCCTTCCGCTTTGGTTGATTCATAACATTCCACACCTTTTTCGGTGTTATATCCGGTTTCGCATTCCAGCAAACGAACCGGAACACCGCCAATACCACCATCGCGCTCATTCAGCAGCGTTAGGTAATCAGCATATCCATCCGCCAATGGAATACCGGCAACCGCGTAGGGTCCAGTACGATATGACATCCACGGCAAAACCAAATCTGCAAGGACCGGGGTTGCCATAGCTATACTGCTTGCTGCAGCAGCTAGAAGTTTAAATTTCATCGGTTTTCCTCCCATTTTTATCCGACGTTGGTCTTTTAGAGGCGAGAGCCTCAATGGTAATTTCTCCTTTGAACGCTTAATACGGAAACGGCCAAAGTCTCAGTTTTTCTTTTGCAAGCCGCCATAATTGAGCGATGCCATGCGGCTCAACCACCAAGAACAAAATGATCAAGCCACCGACGATCATAAACTCAAGATGCGTGGCGAGATCTGGTTGCCAGCCCAAACCGGCTACAAACAGATTTTTCAATAAGACCGGCAAAAGTACGAGAAATGCAGCGCCTGCAAAGCTGCCAAAAATTGATCCAAGCCCGCCAATAATGATCATGAACAGCACCAAAAAGGATTTATTGATCCCAAAGGCTTCGCCCACTTCAACAGCCCCCAGATACACCCCAAAAAACAACGCCCCGGATATGCCAATGAAGAAAGAACTGACCGCAAAAGCCGAAAGTTTTGCGCTGAGCGGGTTCACTCCAATGATCTCGGCCGCAATATCCATATCCCGGATCGCCATCCATTTTCGACCGATCGAGCCTCGCGTCAAATTGCGGGCGACAATGCCACAGACGGTTAAGATGATTAAGCAAAAGAGATAGGTCGCCCAGCTATCGGCATTGGCCCCGGTGACGGGTACGCCAAAAAATGTGCGCTCGGGCGCATTGATCTGCCCTGAGGCTGAATAATTATAAAACCAAGGAACCCGGTTAAATATCCAGACGAGGAAAAATTGCGCCGCCAATGTTGCGACGGCAAGGTAAAAGCCTTTGATCCGCAGCGAGGGCAGCCCAAATAACACACCCACACAAGCGGTGATCGCACCTGCCAGCACGACGTGGATCATAATACTCACATCTGGAAAAGCCGTCATTAATTTATACACCGCATAGGCGCCTACCGCCATAAACCCGCCAGTTCCCAGCGAAACCTGCCCACAATAACCTACCAAGATATTTAACCCAATCGCGGCAATCGAATAGATCAGGAAGGGTAGGAAAATTGCATTCACCCAATAATCATTTATCCAAAACGGGATAATCAAAAAGGCCACGATCAAAACAAAATAATACCGGTAACGGTCAAATTTGATCGGAAAGGTTTGGTTGTCTTCTTTATAGGTGGTTTTGAAATCACCGGCTTCGCGATACAGCATGATTTAAACCCTTTCGATAATTTTTTCGCCAAATAGGCCTTGTGGCCGAAAGACGAGAAACAACAGGGCTAAAACATAAGCAAACCAATTTTCAGTTGCGCCCCCGATCAACGGGCCAACCAGAAACTCAAACATTTTCTCGCCCACACCGATGATCAAACCGCCCACGATCGCCCCCGGGATTGACGTGAACCCCCCCAGCATTAACACCGGCAAGGCTTTCAACGCGATCAAAGAAAGCGAGAATTGAACCCCGGATTTTGTGCCCCACATAATTCCGGCAACCAGAGCCACAAATCCAGCCAGCGACCAGACCATTACCCAGATAAAATTCAAAGACACTCCAACCGACAAGGCCGCCTGGTGATCATCGGCCACGGCGCGCATCGCGCGGCCCTGTTTCGTATATTGAGAGAAGGCGACCAATGCCAAAACCAGAATAGCGGCAACGATGGTTGCAAAAATATCCAGATTGTCGATGAAAAAGCCGTAATCAAATATATTATACGTCGCTTCATCTATCCAAAGATTGATCCCTTGGGGAATGCCAACATCTAGCTTTTTAATCTCTCCCCCCCACATCAGGTCGCCAAAACCTTCCATGAAATAGGCCAGACCAATCGTTGCCATGAATAAGATAATCGGTTCCTGATTGACCAAATGTTTGAAAATGATTTTTTGAACAAGCCAGGCGAGCAAGACCATAATCGCCATGGTCAGCAAAATTCCGATAAGCGCGGGTAAATGCCAACCGAAATGATGGATATCGGTGCCAAACACAGCGTTGATCAAATGGCTGAAGGGCACTTGCCCGTTCATCATGCCCACCAAGGTCATGGCTGAAAACAGCGCCATAACGCCCTGAGCGTAGTTGAAAATGCCCGATGCTTTGTAAATCAACACAAACCCCAGCGCCACTAAAGCATAGAGAACGCCCGCCATCAGGCCGTTCAAAAACACTTCCATTCCAAAAATCACCTGTTCTGGCATCAGATTGTCCTTTCAGACTGTGCAAAGTTACACATCGGTTTCATGGCATCCAATCGCGCGCAGGTCTCAATCATGGCTCACCCCTAAATACGCATCAATCACGTCTTGATTGTTGCGCACCTCATCCGGTGTGCCATCGCCAATTTTGCGCCCATAATCCATCACGACCACGCGATCAGACAAATCCATCACCACGCCCATATCATGTTCAATAAGCGCAATCGTAGTGCCAAATTCGTCATTCACATCCAGAATAAAGCGCGACATATCTTCTTTTTCTTCCACATTCATGCCGGCCATCGGCTCGTCAAGCAGCAGCAGCTTTGGCTCAGAGGCCAGCGCACGGGCCAGCTCTACGCGCTTTTTCAAACCATAAGGCAAACGCGCCACAGGGGTTTTGCGGATCGATTGAATTTCCAAGAAATCAATTACCTTTTCACAGATCTCTCGATTTTCCAGCTCTTCGCGCTCGGCAGCACCCCACCAAAGCGCTTGTTGAAACACGCCCGATTTCATCTGCGTCAACCGGCCCGTCATCACATTGTCCAGCACCGTCATCCCTTCGAACAGCGCAATGTTTTGAAATGTGCGCGCGATGCCCTGCCGGGCCACTTCATAAGGTTTCACCGCAGGCCGTTTTTTCCCATGAAACCAAACTTCACCGTCTTGCGGATGGTAAAATCCAGAAATCACGTTAAGCATTGATGATTTACCGGCGCCGTTGGGCCCTATAATGGCGCGGATCTCGCCTTCAAGAATATCAAATGAAATATCTTTGATCGCCACCACGCCTCCGAAGCGCAGGGTGATATTTTTCATTTCCATCATGACACCGCCGATTTTACGCCCATCAGCCGTGGTTTGCGTTACCTGACTATCCAACACCTCTGCCCGCCCTATTCTGCCGCGATGCGGCCCGAGACCGCTACGGTTTTGACATCTCGAATTTCCAGAGTGGCCGAAATTTTACCTTTTCGCCCATCTTCATAGGTGACCTCTGTTTCGGTAAACACATCCTGAGCGCCGTTATAAAGCGCCTCAACCAGATCCGAGAATTTTTCTGAAATCACCTTGCGGCGCACTTTGCGCGTGCGGGTCATTTCCCCATCATCCGCATCCAGCTCTTTATGAAGCACCAAAAACCGATGTACTTGGCAGCCCGATAACATCGCATCCTGCGCAACTTTAACATTCACCTCTTCGATATGGCCCTCGATGACGCGCAGCACCTCTGGGTGGCCCGCCAATTCCTGATAGCTTGAATAGGCAATATTATTGCGCTCGGCCCAATTTCCAACAGCGGCCAGATCGATGTTCACGAAGGCCATGCACCGATCTCGCCCCGCACCAAACACCACGCATTCCAAAATATTTGGGTAAAATTTCAGTTTATTTTCCACATATTTCGGCGCAAACATTGATCCATCAGTCATTTTAGCAACGTCTTTTGCGCGATCAATAATTCTAAGATGACCATTGTCAGGATCAAAGAAGCCCGCATCCCCCGTGGCCACCCAACCTTCGGGATCTTTCGTTTCGGCCGTACTTTCAGGGCTTTTATAATATTCGACAAAGGCCCCAGGCGATCGATAGAACACCTCTCCACTCTCCGCGATTTTCACTTCAACATCCGGCGCGGGCACCCCAACCGTATCCGAATAAACTTGCCCATCAGGTTGGACAGTTACAAAAACCGACGCTTCCGTTTGCCCATAAAGCTGCTTCAGATTGATCCCCATAGAGCGGAAGAAATCAAATATTTCAGGCCCGATAGCCTCGCCTGCGGTATATCCAACGCGCACCCGGCTAAGCCCAAGCGCGTTTTTAAGTGGGCTGTAAATGACCGCATCACCAATCAGATAGGTCAAGCGATCCAAAGCCGAAACCGCGTTGCCATCCAGAATATCCTGACCCACCCTGCTGGCGTGCGCCATGAAATATCGGTACAGGCCTTGCTTGATGCGGCTTGCATCCTGCATCCGCAACACCACCGACGTGAGCATGCTTTCAAAAACCCGCGGCGGCGCAAAATAATAGCTAGGTCCGATTTCACGCAAATCAGACAGAACCGTTTCCTGGCTTTCAGGGCAATTTATGCACAAGGCCGCATAATAAGATTGCCCGACCGAGAAAATGAAATCGCCCACCCACGCGATCGGCAGATAAGACAGCAAGCTATCGGTTTCCTTCAGCCCATCAAATTCACAGGCATTCTTTGCCGAAATAATGATATTTCGGTTGCTTAACACAACCCCTTTGGGCTTACCCGTCGTGCCTGATGTATAAAGCATCACGCATGTTGTCTCAAAGGTTTGCGCCTCAACACGGGAATCGAGCTCTTTTTGCAAACCGTCAGCCGCAGCCAGACCGCTTTGCTGCAGCGCTCTTAAATCATGCAATCTGCTGTGATCGTATTTGCGCATGCCCCGCGCATCGAGATAAATGAGATGTTCAAAATCCTTTAAATCATCTTGAATTTCAAGAACTTTATCAACCTGCTCTTGATCGCCTGCAATCACAAACCGCGCGCCACAATGTTCTAAAACATACGACATTTCTTCGGCCACAGCGTCTTGATAGAGCGGCACGGGCACAGCGCCCGCCATTTGAACGGCCACAAGTGATCCGTAAATATAGGGGCGATTGCGCCCGATCACAGCAACATAATCGCCCTCTTTGACGCCAAGCTCAATCAAGCCCAATGCCATATTCGTGATCTCGCGCTCGGCCTGCGCCCATGTCCAGGTTTGCCAAATACCCAATTCCTTCTCCCGCAAGGCAGGGCGATCAGGAAACCGGCTGGCATTTCTGCGTAGCAAATGCGGCAAAGAGCGCAGATCATCAAGCGCCTGTGACGTCTGTGTCAAAATGTTTATCCTCCCTTGCGAACAGGGCTGCGGCTTTTGCCGTCTTTTCTGTTCAAACAGAACCCTGCGCGACAATCGTTTCTTGATAATTTCTGAAATCTTACAAATTGTTTCAATCAGTAGTTTTTTTTGAGCAGCCCCTTGTTTTTTCGCATGTTTCACGTTTCCCTTTGGCGTAACCGAAGGACATCACCATGGAGCAGCGCTTTACCGATCCCAATGCCATGACGCAGGCGGGGCTAAATTTGATTCAACAAGCGCTGTCGATCTATAACAAAGATCTTGAGCTTGCTTTGTGCAATCAACGCCACGGGGAAATGTTTAACCTTCCTAAATCCCTAACAACACCGGGCGCTAAATTTGAAGACACGATCCGCTATTTGGTTGAAAGCGGAGAATATGGTGATGTTGAAAATGCGGAAGCCTTTATTCAGGAAAAGGTTGATATCGCAAAGGCCTTCGAGCCGCATTACGTAGAACGTATCCGCGCCAATGGGCAAGTGATCAGCATCGAAGGCGCCCCTTTGCCGCAAGGCGGTTGGGTCACCGTCTACACCGACATAACCCAAACAAAAAAACAAGAAAACTTATTGCGCCTGCGCTCTGAAGAGCTTTCAGACCAGCTTTTATCCTATTCAGAGGAACTGGCCGCGAAAAATCGGCAATTAGAGTCCAGTATCGCAGCGCTCGAGGAAGCCAAGCGCGAACTTACAGAAATCGAATCGCGCACTCGCCTGACAAGCGAAATGATTCCGGCCCATGTGGCGCATGTGGATCGCCAGGGGCGCTATCGGTATTCCAATCGGCGTCTATCTATGGTGTTGCCGGACAGACCGAATGACATTATTGGCCGGCCTATTTCCGAGGTGCTCGGCGCGCCCACCTATAACCAAATTTCGCCAAAATTACGCGAAGCGTTTTTGGGAACTCCAAGCGTGCTGGAATTCACCGATGATCTCAGCGCCAGGCGCATTCGCGTGGCCTTCACGCCTGATGTAAAAGAAACGGGCATCGAAGGCGCTTATATCCTGTCGATGGATATCACCGAGGAAACGCAAGCGCGCAACGCCTTGCAACAGGTCGCCAAACGCGAACTTGCCGCTCAGCTGACCAGCGGTTTGGCGCATGATTTTGCAAACCTCCTTACCATTATTTTGGGCGCACAAAGTCGGCTCACCAGCCGCGTGCATGATGCAGAATCACTGGCCTTGATCGAGGCCACCAAAACTGCGGCAACCCGCGGCGGAAGCCTGCTGAACACGATTGGCGACATGACAGGAACCCGCAATTTAAACCCGACACCAACGCATATTGAGGCGCTTCTTGAAAAACTGCTTCCATTGGCTGAGGCTGCGCTGCCCAAAAGCATCATTTTGAAAATCCACAACACAGTGCCGGATGAAGCGTATTTTCTTGATTCTGGGATGCTTCAGGATGCGCTGCTCAATCTAATTCTAAATGCCAAAGACGCTTGTGGCGCGGGAGGGCGGATCAAGCTTTCAATCCGCCCTGTGGCGGATATCTGGCTCGATTTTATCGTCACGGATTCAGGATCTGGATTTAGCGCAAAAGCCTTAAAGCACGCCTTAGACCCGTTTTACACGACCAAAGGCCTTGATGGGAACGGGCTTGGTCTGACCATGGTTTATGATGCCGCCAAGCTCGCCGGGGGTGATTTGCGGCTTAGCAATAGCTTTTCTGGTGCCCGTGCACAATTGCGCTTACCGCTGCGAAAAGTGCCCGCAATGCCCCATAAAGCGATGGTCTTGATTGTTGAAGATGATCCCAGTTTGCGAAAAGATATGCGCGTCATGCTGACGGATCTTGGGCATTTGGTAATTGAAGCCAGCTCGGTCAGCGAAGCCTTAGACCTGTGCCAAAACTTGCCCGATATTGCGCTGATTTTATGCGATTTAAACCTTGAGGGTGATGAAAACGGCACCGCGCTTGCCAAAGCGCGCCCGCACCCATCGGCTGAATTGATTTTCATGACATCGCTGCCGATTGCAGATCCATTGCATCAAGATGCTTTGACTTTAGCGCCCGTTTTGTCCAAACCGTTTTCACAACGCACCCTTGAAACGATTTTATCCGGCGGGCCCTCTTTATGACTCTTCCTTTGGTGTCTATTCTCGATGATGAACCTGAAATCAGAGCCATGTTGGTCAAAGCCTTAGAGGATGCCGGGTTTCGCACCATTAGTTTTTCGCGCGCCACCGAATTTGAAGCCGCGCTGAAAACGGCCACACCCGATGTCTGTTTGGTAGATCTCAGCCTGCCTGACCGCGACGGGTTAACGCTGGTGCATCGCTTGGCGCTTGAAAAAGGGGCGGTGGTGATCATTATTTCTGGGCGCGCGCAGGTTCAAGATCGGGTTACAGGTTTAGAGTTGGGCGCGGATGATTACATCATCAAGCCGTTCGATCCGGCCGAAGTGGTGGCGCGCATTCGCGCCCGCCTGCGCCAAGATCGCACCGGCGCGCATACAGGTACCAGCGCCTATTTTTCAACTTGGGTGGCGCATTTCGATCGCTATAGTCTGGAAGATGAAAATGGGCTTGAAACCCCCTTTTCACACGCTGAATCCGAAGTGTTACGAATGTTTTTACAAAGCCCCAAGCGCTTGATAAGCCGCGCCCAAATGCAGGAAACGCTGGGCGGCGGGGCCAGTGAAAGTTTCGATCGGGCGATGGATGTTCGGATCTCGCGATTGCGCACAAAATTGCGTGAAGACCCAAAAAACCCGCAGCTGATCAAAACCATTTACGGGGCCGGATATATTTTTTTAAGCGATGTCAAATGGGTGACGCAGAGCCCCAAGCCCGCTTAACGCAAAATCGGCGGCTTGGCGGGGTCGCGGCCCGGCGCTGATGGGTTTTGCGCCACCGCTGGCTCTGGCTGCGGTAAATCAAACCTAAGCCCATGCGCCGATAAGGTTTTATACACTTTATCCTCTGAGGTGAAAAACCCCACATCGATGCTGCCCGCCTCGATACCAGAAAAGGTCAGCGCCTCTTGCGCCGCCGTTGTCAGCGCTGGCTCGGCCCCGGCAACCGCGTCAATAAACGCCAAAAGATGGCCCCTTTGATCCCCCGCATAGGTCACAGAGGTCAGCCAAACCTGTTTCACCAGACCCGCCGCAGACACCAATTTGCTATCCAAACTTTCCAAGACCGCTTGCGGAATATCGGAGGGCGTATAAAACGCCATAGGCTGCAGCGAGACTTCCTCGGCTGTTTGCGCCAATGTTTGCGACAACCAGCCAATCGCCTCGGGCGGCAAAAGCATTTGCGAGGGGGCCACGTCTAAATTCACCCCAAGGCCAAGCTTTTGGTCCACCAGCATCGCGATAACCGCGCGCCCGGAAAGCGCCACATAGGGTGAAATTTGGCCGGTAAATTCTGACAGCCGGTCTTCACGGTCAAAAACCAAAACATAAGAATGCTCTTGCAGATCGAAAATCTCTGGCTCTACCGCTTCTCCAACCGGCGGCTGCGTCAGCAGCAAAAACAATTCGGCATCCGCCAGCCGCTCATAAAAGCCCAATCGCGCCGCATCTTGGTCAGATGCAGATTGCATCTTGGCATGCGCCCGATCAAGCGGCGTTTCAACGCTCATCGCATCAGCTCCTTCACGCGCCGCTGCAACTCGGGCAGCAGATCGGCTTCAAACCACAGGTTTTTCTTGAGCCACGCATTATTGCGCCAGGACGGGTGCGGCAAGGGTAAAATTGCCGGTAGGTCGCGGCGCCACTGCGCCATCACCTGCCCCAAACTGGCCTTGGTGTTCAAATGCCATTTCTGCGCATAGCCCCCCACCAGAAGCTGCAGTTCGAGGTTTGGATAACGGGCAAGCATTTGCGCGCGCCACGTGGCCGCGCAGATTTTGGGCGGTGGCAAATCGGCGCCTTGCGCGGAATAGCCCGGAAAGCAAAACGCCATTGGTAAAATCGCAATACGCTCTGGATCATAAAATTGGTCGGGCGCAAGCCCCATCCACGCCCGCAATCGATCACCCGAGGGATCGCTAAACGGAACGCCCGAGCGATGCACCCGCGCGCCCGGCGCCTGCCCTGCGATTAAAATTTTCGCGCGCGGATTGCCCTGAAAAACCGGCCTTGGCTGATGCGCATTTTGCGTTGCGGCGAATTGATCTGCGCAAAGCCTGCACTCAAGCAGCGCCTCAATTTTGAAATCTTCCGTGTGTTTAGCCATGCTGTGTTGTAATTTGCAGCGCCGCGAAAGGCCAGTTTGAAAAAGGCGTTAGGCGGGCTTGCAACCGGCGGGCTGGTGGGCGGCAGCGGCGGCGCGCAAGCGCCGGGCGGGATGAAGGTAAATATTTACAATCAAGCCTCGCATACAGAGGTCGAGTCGCGCCCCAGCGCCGATGGCCAAGGCTTGGAGATCACCATTTTGGATGTGGTAAAGGGCGGCATAATGGCGGGGCAATTGGATCGCCCGATGCGTCAGCATTTCGGGGCCAGTCCAAAACCGCAGGGCGGCTAAACCGGCTGCCCCCCAATTATATACAAATAGGCTTGCGCATCATTATTGTAATAAGGCGTATTATAGTCTTTGCGCCGGATCTGCCCCCCTGGCATTTGCAGCTGCATCCAATTCAGAACTTGCACATGCGTATCCGCGCCGCGTTTGATCAGATTAAATTGAATATACGCATGGATATCGCTGGAATGGCCCGTGCCCAGAAACGCGCGGCCCCAGCTTTTCACGCCTTCGGAAATATTTTCATCGCATTTCACGCGGGTTTCGGATTCTTCGACAATCGTCGCGCCAATCTTAGCACAAGCGACAGCAAAGGTTTCGGATAGCGATTTTCGGCTTTTGTTTTTAAAAATAGCCTCGGGCCAACCGGACGGCGTAATGGCCAAAGGTTCGATTACCTCTTTTTCCTCGCAACCCATTAATGCGCAAAGCGCCAAGATGAAAATATACCGCATAAACCAACACTCGTTAAAAACGCATCAGTTAAAGCAAAGAATAATGGCCGTTTTAGGGCAGGGCAAACCGGCGCTTTGATATTAGCGCGCCTGAACACAGCGCACTGGGCCGTGAGTTTGCGCATTGCTGATTGGCAGAACCGCGCTAACTCGCCTCAAACATCAAAGCGAGAACCACAGTAACTCAGCCACATTTGGAATAGCCGCAACTGGCGCAGGTCATGCAGCCTTCCACCATGCGCAAATCATATTGCCCACAGCTGGAACAGGCTTTGCCCTTGCCCGAGGCCCCTGCCGGCATCACGGCCTGCGGATCTTGCTTGAGCCCCAGCCCTTCGCCTTCCAAAAATCCGATCGCCACCATATGGGTTTCCAAAACGCCGCCAATCGCCGCCAGAATCGAGGGGATATATTTGCCCTTGATCCAGGCGCCGCCGCGCGGATCAAACACGGCCTTCAGCTCTTCCACCACGAAAGACACATCGCCCCCGCGCCGGAACACGGCGGAAATCATCCGCGTCAGCGCCACCGTCCATGCAAAATGCTCCATGTTTTTCGAATTGATGAACACTTCAAACGGGCGCCGGTGACCATTCACCACCACATCATTCACCGTAAGATAAATCGCATGCTCGCTATCGGGCCATTTCAGCTTATAGGTCTGCCCTTCTAAGGCCTGCGGGCGGTCCAGCGGCTCGGACATATAGATCACCTCGGCGCCCTGATCGGTTTCGGGCGTGGTCTCGCTGCTTTCAGACACGCTTAGCACCGAGCCCGTCACCGCGTTGGGTCGATAGGTCGTGCAGCCTTTACAGCCGCTTTCATAGGCGGCGCTATAGACTTCTTTGAACGCCTCAAAGCTGATATCTTCGGGGCAATTGATGGTTTTCGAGATTGAGCTATCCACCCATTTTTGCGCCGCCGCCTGCATTTTTACGTGATCTTTTGGGGCAAGGGTTTGCGCGTTGACAAAATAATCGGGCAGATCGGCATCACCGAATTTATCGCGCCACATTTGAACGGCGTAATCCACAACTTCTTCTTCGCTGCGCGATCCGTCTTTTTGCAGCACTTTGCGCGTATAGGCATAGGCGAAAACCGGCTCAATCCCCGAACTGACATTGCCGGCATAAAGGCTAATAGTGCCGGTTGGGGCGATGGATGTGAGCAAAGCGTTTCTAATGCCATGCGTTGCAATTTCGGCGCGCACATCCTCATCCATTCCCTGCATCGCGCCCGAGGCCAGATAAGGATCTGCCTCAAAGAGCGGAAACGCGCCCTTTTCCTTGGCCAATTGCACCGAGGCCAGATAGGCGGCGCGCGCGATCGCGTGCAACCAATCTTCGGTTTGCCGCGCCGCTGCCTCGGAGCCATAGCGCAAGCCAAGCATCAATAACGCATCGGCCAAGCCGGTCACCCCAAGCCCGATCCGGCGCTTATTGCGCGCCTCAAGCGCCTGCGCCTCAAGCGGAAAATTTGAGGCATCCACCACATTATCCATCATCCGCACGGCGGTTGCCACCAGATCCTGAAGCGCCGCCGCGCTTAATTGCGCGCCGCGTTCAAAGGGCGCCTCTACCAGGCGCGCCAGATTGATCGAGCCCAGCAAACAGGCCCCATAGGGTGGTAAAGGTTGTTCTCCGCAGGGGTTTGTGGCTGCGATGGTTTCGCAATAGCTCAAATTATTGGCCTGATTGATCCGATCTATGAAAATCACTCCTGGCTCGGCGAACTCGTAGGTCGATTGCATAATTTGATCCCAGAGCTTGCGCGCCGAAAGCGTTTTGTAAATTCGCCCCTCAAACACCAGATCCCAGTCATCATCCGCCTTCACCGCCGCCATAAACGGATCCGTCACCAGCACCGAAACATTGAACATGCGCAACCGCGCCGGATCCGATTTCGCAGCAATAAAATCTTCAATATCGGGGTGATCACAGCGCAATGTGGCCATCATCGCGCCACGGCGCGATCCCGCGCTCATAATGGTGCGGCACATACTGTCCCAGACATCCATGAACGAGAGCGGCCCCGATGCATCTGCAGCCACGCCCTTGACCAAAGCGCCTTTGGGGCGGATCGTGCTAAAATCATACCCGATCCCTCCGCCCTGCTGCATGGTCAGCGCGGCTTCCTTGAGCATATCAAAAATACCACCCATATCATCGGGCACCGTGCCCATCACAAAGCAATTGAACAGCGTGACTTTGCGCTGCGTCCCGGCGCCAGCGGCAATCCGCCCGGCGGGCAAAAATTTAAAATCTTCCAAAGCAGCGTAGAATTTTTCCTCCCAAATACCGGGCTCCGCCTCAACGCGGGCCAGATCCTTGGCAACGCGCCGCCAGCTTTCTTCAACGCAAGCATCGATCGGTTCATCATCCGCCGTTTTCAAGCGATATTTCATATCCCAAATCTGTTCGGCAATCGGCGCAGAAAATCGGCTCATATCAGATCCTTTGGCTTATGTGCAGCCGCGCCTTCCAAAAGGGCAACGCGGCGGATGACTATCATTCACGGGGCCTCTAGCCTAAAGCGGCATCTGCGTCAGGTCAACTTGCCAAATCATCTGAAAAAGTTAACTTACGGTTCAGGTAGTTTTGGGAAATCAAATGGCAGGTTTAATCCATCTGGTAAAATTGAGCGTTGGCAGCGAAGGCGTTGAGGATCTGCGCGCCTGGCAGGCCACGAAGCGCGCGCAAGCTGAAGATGGAGCGCCCCGCCATGTCACGCGGATGTGGCCCAAACGCGAGGCGGATTTGCTCAAAGGGGGCTCGATCTACTGGGTCATCAAAGGGCAGCTGCAATGTCGTCAAAAAATTTTACGCCTGGATGAAATATATCGCGAAGACGGCATCAGGCGCTGTGCCATCGTGCTTGACCCCGAGATTATCCGCACCCATTTGGCGCAAAAGCGCCCCTTCCAAGGATGGCGCTATTTAAAACCCGAGCAGGCGCCAGCCGATTTGCCTGGCAACCGTCAAGACGAAGAGGATTTGCCCGTCGAATTGGCGGGGGCTTTGGCCGATATCGGAGTGTTTTAAAGCTGCAAGCGGGCTTTCAATGCCTCTAACACCTCAGCCCTCTGCGGGTTCAATAGCTCGCCGCGGGCGCGAAACAGCGTGGCCTGCGATTTCAGCACCAACCCGTCTTGCAGAATGCGCAGGTGATTGGCCCGCAGCGTTTCCCCACTCGAGGTTATATCGGCGATGGCCTCCGCCGTTTGATGCTTTATCGTGCCTTCTGTGGCGCCTTGACTGTCCACCAAACGATAATCAGCCACGCCAGCACCGCGTAGAAATTCCCGCACCAAACGATGATATTTTGTGGCGATCCGCAGCCGAAATCCGTGGGTTTGGCGAAAGGCCGCGGCCGCGCCATCAAGATCATCTACCGTTTCCACATCCACCCAGCAATCCGGTACAGCGATGATCAGATCGGCATGCCCGAAGCCCAATTCAACCAGCGGTTCCACCCGCTGCTCCCAATTGACCAGCTTTTCGCGGATAAGATCGGTTCCGGTTACACCCAAATGGATGCGCCCAGCTTGCAACTCGCGTGGTATTTCGCCTGCGGATAACAAAACCAATTCCAACCCGTCGATACCGTGCACTTCGGCGGCATATTCGCGTTCGGACCCGCTGCGCGAGAGCATAATGCCATGTGCCCCGAACCAGGCAAAGGTTTTCTCCATCAGCCGCCCCTTGGAGGGGACTCCCAATCGCAAACTCATGCTGCACCTCGCAAGGCAACCACCAAATCTGGGCGAATGACCCCGCCAACGGCTGGCATTGTAACGCCCTTGCCAAGTTGCTTGGTTAAAGCATCATATCGCCCGCCACTGGCGATAGCGGAAAGACCATTTTGTCCATTTTGAGCATAAAACCCAAAGACAAACCCGTCATAATATTCCATGGAGCTTCGCCCATAGCTGGTCTCAAACGCCAATGACGATACATCCACACCCTTTGCATCAAGCGCGTTCAAGCGCCGTGAAAACCCTTCAACCGCGGTTGAAATCGCCGGCATATCAACCACTAGATCGCGCAACTGCGCCAGCGCATAGGGACAGCTTTCTTTGATTTTTAACAACGCTTCCAGTAAATCCACTTCAGTTTCAGACAAAGCCGGGGTCTCAGCCTCGTGGCGCAATGCCTGTATTCTATGTTCAATTTCCCCTTTGCCGCGCAAGCCAATTTGGGGGCCGCATTGCGCAAATGGATCCGAGGTGAACAGCTTTTGTTTTTGCGCTTTGCGGTCAGCAGATGCCGAGGCAAAACGTTTCAAAAGCGCCCGAAACCGTTGCGGACGCCATAAATGGCGCATCAAGGCGGCTTTGCGCGCGGCTGTTGTATTCAACCCCCGCACAGCCGCGCTGAGCAGGTTGATATCGCCCGTGGCAATCCGAAGCGGCAAATCAGACAGCGCTTTTGCAATCGCCAAAAACACTTCGGCATCAGCGACCGCAGGATCCCCCTGTTCGAACAGCTCATAACCCACCTGAATATATTCATTCGGCCGCAAGGCATCGCTTTCCTGCATCCGAAACACTTTACCAGAATAGGTGTAACGCGCCGGCATCAAAGCATTCGCCATATGTTGCTGCACCACTGGCACGGTGAAATCAGGCCGCAACACCATATCGCCGCGCAAGGGATCAGGCGTCACATAAGCGCGGCTTCGAATATCTTCTCCATATAGATCCAGAAGTATTTCCGCCGGTTGCAGCACCTGCACTTGCGCATCTTGTGCCCCCAGCGCCTGAAAATACTGGTGTAGCCTTTGCGCTTCTTGCAAACTGTCTTGCGCGCTCTGCATTACCCTTGCCCAGCTAGAATTTCGCGGATCTTCGCCAGCATATCGCCGCGCGCAACCTCATATTGACTGGGGCGGTCTTTCCATTCATCCAACGTGGCATTTTTGGCAATCTGCGCCCCCAGCACCAAATCTTTAACCTGTACAACGCCGCGCTCCCGCTCATCCTGACCTTCAATAATCGCAATCGGTGCGTCGCGTTGATCGGCATATTTCAACTGATTGCCAAAGTTTTTGGGATTGCCCAAATAAACTTCGGCGCGCAAGCCCGCACCGCGCAATTCTGCTGCCAAAGCCTGATAGGCAGACATCTTGTCCCGATCCATCACCGTCACCACGATCGGCCCCCGCCCAGCGCTGGAAAGCCGCCCTTTTGCGCGCAGCGCGGCGAGCAAACGATCCACCCCGATCGATACGCCCGTGGCCGGCACCGATTGGCCGGTGAAGCGTTTGACCAAATCGTCATAACGCCCGCCGCCAGACACGGATCCAAATTGCCGCTTACGGCCCTTTTCATCCAGTATTTCAAAGGTCAGTTCAGCTTCAAAAACCGGGCCGGTATAATAGCCCAAGCCACGCACCACCGAAGGATCAATTTCGATTTGCTCGGGCCCATAACCAGAGGCTGTAAACAGATCTGCCATTGTTTCCAGTTCAGCTATCCCCTCTAACCCAATCGCTGACGCGCCGATTGCCTCGCGCAAATTGCGCAAAGTTGCCCCCCCATCTGCGCCTTTTGACGTTAAAAAGGCCACCACTGGAGCCGCTTGATCAGCGCTTAATCCTACCCCGTCAATATAGGCTCCTGACGCGTCTAACCGGCCCTTTCCAAGCAGCTCTTGCACACCTGCAGCACCGATCTTGTCAAATTTATCGATTGTGCGCAGAACGGCATCCCGATCCTCACCTTCGATCAACCCTGCCGTTTCTAGAACCCCATTTAAAATCTTGCGATTATTCACCCGCACGAGGTAATCCCCACGCGGAATGCCAACGGTTTCCAGCGTATCTGCCAACAAGCTGCAAATTTCGGCATCCGCCGCCACGTTTGCTGAGCCCACTGTATCAGCGTCGCATTGGTAAAATTGCCGAAACCGCCCGGGGCCTGGCTTTTCATTGCGCCAAACCGGGCCCATCGCATAGCGCCGAAACGGGCTTGGCAACTCATTGCGAAACTGTGCGTAATAGCGTGCCAAGGGCGCCGTCAGATCATACCGAAGGGCCAGCCAATCCCCTTCTTCTTCCTGCCAGGCAAAAACTCCCGCATTCGGGCGCTCTACATCTGGCAGAAATTTGCCCAAAGCCTCGACCGTTTCCACCGCGCTGGTTTCCAGCACTTCAAACCCGTAGCGGTGATAAACCTCTGCAATTTGACCCAGCATTGCATCGCGTTGCGCCACCTCGGCGCCTGCATAATCTCGAAACCCTTTTGGGGTTTGCGCCTTGGGGCGCGGGGTTTTCTTCACTTTGGCCATACCGTCCATCCTGATCTGGGCGTTTGATGCGCGGTGTAGCCCAGCCTCTAAGAATGAGCAAGCCAAAGGCCGCGCTTTGCCTACCCTTGAACTGCCCGTTGGCTCTTCTAGTTCATAGCTATGAAATCGATACTTTTAATTGGAAATAGCGGCGGTATAGGCCATGCGCTGCAAGGCACGCTAGAAGCGCGCGGAGCAAAGGTTACGGGCCTGTCCCGGCGAGATACCGGCTTAGATCTGAGCGATGAGGCAAGCATAGAGGGGCAGTTATCCGCCCTGAGCGGGCCCTTTGACGCAATTCTCGTGGCCAGTGGTGCTTTGGAAATAAACGGCGCACGCCCCGAAAAAGCCTTATCTCAGCTGACTCAATCGGCGCTTGTCGAACAGTTTATAGTGAACGCCGCTGGCCCTGCATTGATTTTGAAACACGCACCACGCCTGTTGCCAAAAGACCGCCCAAGCCAGTTTGCGGCCTTATCCGCAAGGGTTGGATCGATCGGGGATAATAAAATCGGCGGATGGTATTCCTATCGCGCGGCAAAAGCCGCATTAAACCAAATCATCCATACCGGCGCCATCGAGTTGGCCCGAACGCATAAACAGGCAGTTTGTGTCGCCCTACATCCAGGCACAGTGCAAACGCCCTTCACCGCCAAATATCTGGGCCGGCATCCTTCGGTTCCTGCAGCCCAAGCCGCTCTTAACCTCTTATCCGTACTTGAGGGTCTTGGCCCCGATAAAACAGGCCAGTTTTTTGACTGGGCAGGAAAACCAGTGCCATGGTGAAAAAGCTCGTTGTTATTCTGGGCGATCAGCTTTCGCATAATCTTGCGGCCCTAAAGCAAGCGGATAAAGCCAACGATTTAATCGTGATGGCCGAAGTCAGTGATGAAACCGGTTACGTGCCGCATCATCCTAAAAAGATTGTGCTGATCTTGGCCGCAATGCGCAAATTTGCGACGCAACTCAGGCAAGAGGGTTGGCACGTTGCGTATACGCAACTGGAGGATGCCCAAAATAGCGGCAGCCTGAGCGGCGAGGTTTTGCGCCAAGCCGCTTTGGCTGGCACGGATCAAGTGGTTGTGACCGAACCCGCTGAATGGCGGGTTATCCAAGCCTTTGAGGCGCTGCCCTTGCATGTGACCCTGCTGCAGGATGATCGCTTTATCGCCAGCCATGCTGAGTTTGATCGCTGGGCAGAAGGGCGCAAAGCCCTGCGGATGGAATATTTCTACCGCGATATGCGCCGCAAAACCGGTTTTTTAATGGAAGAAGGGCTGCCAGCGGGCGGCAAATGGAATTTCGACCATGACAACCGCAAAGCAGCGCCGAAAGACATCACCTATGCCGGGCCTAAAAAATTCGAACCCGATGCGCTTACGCAGCAGGTAATCGATCTGGTAGACCGGCGCTTTTCAGACCATTTTGGAACCACCGAGGGGTTTTGGTTTGCCACAGATCGCAGCCAGGCCTTGCAAGCATTGGATCGCTTTATTCACGATGCTTTGGTAAGTTTTGGCGATTATCAGGACGCGATGCTGAACGACAATAAATTCTTATATCACGCGTTTTTATCGCCTTATTTGAATATTGGATTGCTGAGCCCGATAGAGGTGTGCCAGGCGGCTGAAGCCGCCTGGCAGGCGGGTTTGGCGCCGTTAAACGCCGTTGAAGGGTTCATTCGCCAGATCATAGGGTGGCGCGAATATATGCGCGGGATCTATTTTCATGAAGGGCCAGATTATACGGCGCGCAATGCCTTGAACCATTCTCACCCATTGCCCAAGTTTTACTGGGACGGCGCAACAAAAATGAATTGCCTTTCAAAAGCAGTTGCTCAAACTCACAGCGAAGGCTACGCGCATCATATTCAACGCCTGATGGTGACCGGCAATTTTGCGCTTTTGGCTGGCATTGATCCGCACGCGGTCCATGAATGGTATCTTGCGGTTTATGTAGATGCGTTTGAATGGGTCGAGGCGCCCAATACGATCGGAATGAGCCAGTTTGCAGATGCCGGCATTATCGCTTCAAAACCTTATGTCAGCTCGGGCGCCTATATCAATCGCATGTCAGATTATTGCAAAACATGCGCGTATAAGGTCGCGCAAAAAACTGGCGAATCCGCCTGCCCGTTTAACCTGTTATATTGGGATTTTCTTCTGCGGAACGAGGAAAAGTTTGCCAAGAACCCTCGGATGGCACAAATGTACCGCACATGGGCACGCATGGATGAGACGCGCAAAGAAACCGTGCTCAGCGATGCCGCAGGCTTTTTAACGCGCCTGCGCAAAGGGGACCATGTTTAACGCAAATATGGTGTAGCAGATCCGAGCCTGCGCCACCCTTTCGAAACAATGGGGCGCGCTGCCTGCTTGATGATGAAGCACGCCGCGATCTTATGGGGAAGGTTTAATTTTCTTCCTCGACAACGCCGTCTTTATCCGTGGCAACCAAGGCGCCATTTTTCCATTCGCCCGTTTGCTCTTGGCCCGTTGCAAAGGTGATCGTGCCTTCCCCTTGCCGCTTGCCCTTTACAAAATTGCCTTCATAGACATCCCCATTGGCATAGGTTGCCACACCGTTTCCGGTGATCTCGCCATTTTGCCAATCGCCTTCATAAGTAAACCCATCGGCAAGCGTTATTTTGCCTTTGCCGTTGCGCTTCCCGTCAACATAATCGCCCTCATACACCATACCATCGGCAAATGTGGCCTTGCCGGACCCGTGCCGCATACCCTCTTGCCACATGCCATCATAGGTATAGCCATCTGTATAGGTCATCACCCCCATGCCATGATTTTTTGCGTTCTGGAACCCGCCTTTATACGTGATGCCATTGGCGTAGGTGGCCAGCCCCTCGCCCTCAATCACGCCTTGACTCCATTCGCCCTGATAGCTTGAGCCATCCGGGTAGTCGATTTTACCAAGACCGTTTGCCAAGCCTGCTTCAAACGCACCGGCATAGACCGATCCGTCGGGATAAATCACTTTGCCATCGCCTTTGATTTGGCCATCTTCCCAATTGCCATTATATTCATAGCCATCGGTGCCGATAAATTGCCCCAACCCTTGGCGTTGGTCGGCTTCAAAATTGCCATCATAGATATCGCCATTGGCGTAAGTTACCCGGCCCGGGCCCTGACGGCGCCCAGCCACCAGCATACCTTCATAAATATCGCCATTTGGCTGAATAAGTTTGCCAAGGCCTGTTATTTCGCCATCTTTCCAAATGCCATCAAAAATCAAACCTTCTGACATTTCCAACACGCCGCGCCCCTCGCGCGCCCCGCGCACGATCGCACCTTTGTAAATGGCGCCATCGGGATACGCGATTTCCGCGGTACCTTCCTTTACACCATCTACCCAATCCCCTTCATAACGATACCCATCCGGGTTCGTCATCACACCGCGACCATGATGCATGGCGTTTCGAAAGGCGCCTTCATAAATTGATCCATTGGCATAGGTTGCGATGCCGGATCCGGTTATTTTACCGTCAGCCCAACTGCCAGAATAGGTACCGCCATCGGCAAAGGTGATCTTACCTTGGCCCTCGGGCTTACCTTTGGCAAAGCTGCCTTCATAGACCGACCCATTTGGAAAATTTGCCACGCCTTCGCCCAATATTTCACCATTTGTCCAAGTGCCCGTATATTCATAGCCATTGGGCAGGCGATAGGTTCCGGTGCCATGCTGCAAGCCATTCTTAAAAGTTCCCTCATAGACGCCGCCATCATCATATTGTTTGGTCACCACGCTGGCGTTCTGCGCCACAACAGGGCTTAACAACGCCAATTGCGCGCCAAACAGTGAAACCAATAGGAACTGATATTTCATAACGAGTACTGCCTTTTATCCCTTGTGGACATGTGGAACCTAAAGGACCAACAAAGATCTGACAAATAAAATTTGCATTTAATAATGCGGAGGTGGCGCATCCGCGATCACTTCCGCGCCTTGCGCCTCACGCTCTGCTTCGCGCGCCGCGAGCATTTCAACCATACGAGCCAAGCGCGCCAAATCTTTTTGATGCTGCGCCACCATATCCGAAAGATCCTCATTGGCCTTGCTGATATGGGCCAGATGCACTTCTAGCCCTTCCAAACGGGCCGCGAATGCGGCAGCTTCCTGTTCCATCATATTCCTTTTTTCGCATCATCCATTTTTATATTTTAGCCGCGCGGCACCGCTAACAAAAGGCCCTTCGGCACGCGGGCGAAGTATTTTCGCAGCTTACAAGCATCATGGCGTGAGTAAAAACGCAAACAGCTCTTGTAATCTATTCCATGTTGCCCGATCGCAAGCGGCCAGCAAATATCCGTCTTTATGGGCAGCAGAATATTCCCGACCATCAAGCATTTTCACATAACCACCGGCTTTCTGGCATATCAAAACCCCTGCAGCATGATCCCAAGGCTTCACGATTCCGGCCAGGCAAAAATCGAAACTCCCTTGCGCCAGAAGACGGTATTCATGGCAGGAACAGCGCAAATTTGACATATTCCCAAAATGCGGCAAGCAAGCAGCAAGCCGTGCCTGTTTCGGGGCAGGCACTTGATAGAGATGGATGAAACCATTTAGCTGGTTCAGCGCGCCCCCGACTGAGGTTTTGAGCGATTTTTTGGCGCCGCAAGAGGCCACAAACCCCGCGCCTTCCACGCCCTGCTCAGCGATCATGTAATCATCTTGCAACGGATCATAGAGCAGGCCGAAGATAGGCTGCCCAAACCGCGTTGCGGCAACTATTACGCCAAAGGTCGCCAATCCGTTGGCATAATTCCACGTGCCATCGATAGGATCTATAATAAAGCATAAAGGGGCAGATTCGATATTATCCAAAAGCCCGGGGCTGCGCGCAACGGCCTCTTCCCCGATGATAAGTGCATCAGGGAACAAAGCTGACAAAGCCTCTGTGATCAAAGCTTCAGAGGCCAAATCAGCCGTTGTCACCAAATCCAACGCATCGGATTTTTGCGCAATCTGCTCTGGCTGCAAAGCGCGAAAATGAGGTAGGATTTCCTGCTGCGCCGCAAGCCGTATTGCTTGAATAATCCTATCCGCGATCTGCCGAGGAAAGGACACGCTATCGCTGCGATCCGATTTTTCAGACATAAACGAGCCCTTCCATATTTAATACGACAGCTGTCTTCATTTGTAACATGCGATGGGCTGGCGCTAAACCTCAAACAGATGGGGCATTCAAAAGCCTCTCCGTCAAGGTCGCGATGTCGATGAAACTATAGCGTCCCTGAAACCCGCGCTAGACCACGCCCTCACAGCAAGTTTCTCTGGGCTGTATGTTTCTATGCGGAGCTGCATTGAAACTAAATGAAAAACATAAACACCATTCGGAGCCAGTGGCAAAGAACCCCGAAGCCAAGCCGTCTAATGATAAAATGATGGGCGTAAATATTGAAGGTTTAGCTATATCTACCAGCGCCGGAAAAGCGACGTTTTCAACCTTCAGACTGTGCACGAGCGCCCTAACGGGCGCTCGGAATTCTCATCACTCTGCGCTTATGCGACAGAGATGTTCACCGCTGCCTCGCGGCCATCACGGCCGGGTTCGATGTCAAAGGTCACTTTCTGATTGTCGGCCAAGCCGGTCAGTCCTGACCGTTCTACCGCAGAAATATGCACGAAAACATCTTTGCTGCCGCCATCGGGGGCGATAAAGCCGTAGCCTTTGGTGTTGTTGAACCACTTTACTGTCCCAGTTGCCATTGGGTCATCTCCTAAATTATCTGCCCACATCATGCGGCAGCTCGGCTCAGTCAGAACAAGATCGAAAGACTGGCCGTTTGGAGCAGTAGGTCGATAGAAATAACGTCGCGTGGCGTGTATGCTGGGTTTTTTGTAATAAATCAAGGGCTTTTCCATATGGCGCGGCAAAGCACCTAATGCAAAGGCGCCGGTTGCGGTAAAGCGACAGGTCATTATGGGAAAACGCCGATAAACCCGTCCTCATGCCCAAAATAGGCCTGAATACGATGCGCTTAGGCAACATATCTGCGGCAGATGCGATTGAAGGCTTGAATTAAAGGCAAAATAGCTTCATGGGAGAGCGGCGCTTGTTGCTAGGGCGTAACGGATTAAAAGGAGAGACCATGGCCAAGGAAGATACGCTCGAATTTCCAGGTGTCGTTAAGGAACTCTTGCCTAATGCGACGTTTCGGGTCGAGCTTGAAAACGGCCATGAGATCATCGCACATACGGCAGGAAAAATGCGCAAGAACCGTATTCGGGTTTTGGCAGGTGATAAGGTACAAGTTGAAATGACTCCTTACGATCTGACCAAAGGGCGCATCAACTACCGGTTCAAATAACAACCTTGCGGCTTATTCTTGGATCTGCAAGCCCGCGCCGCAAAGAGTTGTTGGCCCAGATTGGCCTGCGCGCGGATGCGATTATGCCGCCCGATGTGGATGAAACGCCGCTGAAAACCGAGCTGCCGCGGGCCTATTGCCGCCGCATCAGCTTGCTTAAAGCCCAGGCGATTGCAGCCGATCCAAGCGATATGATTTTATGCGGCGATACAACCGTGGCGCTTGGGCGGCGGATCATGGGAAAGCCGACAGACCGCGCAGAAGCAGACCGGTTTTTATCCGCACTTTCTGGGCGCCGCCACCGCGTGATCACCGCAATCACTCTACGACAAGGTGAAAAGATTTGGCAAAAAGAGGTGCAAAGCGCAGTCAAAATGAAGCCCTTGTCACAGCTAGAAAAACAGGCCTATTTAGACAGTGATGATTGGCGCGGCAAAGCCGGCGGCTATGGCATTCAAGGGCCGGCGGCGGCCTTTATCCCTTGGATCAGCGGGTCCTTCAGCGCCATAATGGGCCTACCACTCGCCGAAACCGCAGCGTTGCTGCAAAGCGCCGGTTACCCGGTATATCAGGGCATATCATGATCGGGCGTTTGATTTTACTTGACCATTTAGGCGGTCGGCCCGCGGCCGCAAAACTGCTGGATGGGCGCTTAGAAGACCTTTTATTTGAAGGCATCGGCCCCGCCCCCGGCACGGTCTATCGCGCAATTGCGGACCGGCCTGTGAAAGGCCAAGGCGGTATGTTCCTGCGCACCCCCGATGGCTCGGCATTTTTGCGCCAGATTAAAGGATTGGCCCCAGGCCAAGCGCTGAATGTACAAGTGACCGGCTATGCAGAGCCAGGGAAAGCCATTCCGGTGACCACCAAGCTCTTGTTCAAAAGCCGCTATGTTATTGTCACGCCAAAGGCACCCGGATTGAACGTTTCGCGCAGCATTCGCGATGAGGAACGGCGCGAGGCTTTGCAGGCCCTGATACATGACGCGTTGGGGCCTTTGGAGATGGGAATGATTTTGCGATCAGCCTGCGCCGAGGGTAACGATACAGATATTTTAGACGATGCCGAAACCATGCTGGCGCGCGCTCAAGAGATATCAGAGCAGACGTCAAGTACCCCGCTATGCTTGGCGGCCGCAGATGGCGTGCACCTGCAAGCCTGGCGGGATTGGTCAGAGCCGGCCGAGATTATCACCCATGATGGCTGTTTTGCCGATTACGGCGTGCTGGATCAGCTTGGCGACCTAACCAAAGCCGACACCCCCATCGCGCAGGGGCGTTATTATATCGAGCAAACCCGCGCTTTTACCGCCGTGGATGTGGATACAGGCAGCGATGGATCACCCGCAACAGGGTTAAAAACAAATCTAGCCATGGCGCGCGATTTACCGCGCCAACTTCGGCTGCGCGGCCTTGGCGGACAAATCGTGATTGATCCAGCGCCCATGGCGAAAAAAGACCGCCGGCAAGTTGAAACGGCGCTGAAAGCCGCTTTGCGCGCCGAGCCTATTGAAACCAATTTCGTAGGCTGGACAACGCTTGGTTTGATCGAATTGCAGCGCGCGCGGGTCCGCGCCCCGCTCAAGGCTTCACAGCTAAACGCCTGGCTCAGCTAAAGCACCCCGCCCCCAACGCGTCAAAAAAACAAGGCGCAGCCATGCTTCACTGCAGTATGCTTCACACTGGACAAAGCGCCCGTGCGCAGTCTTGACATACCCCCCTTTTGCGCGCCCGGCTAAGCCGTTTCACGGTTTCGCCTGCCCCTTTTGCCGGCCTGAAAGAAGCAGGAAAATCAAACTGATCAAAATTAAGCTGCCGCCCACCATCATATATGGCGCAATTTTTTGTTCCAAAAACTGCAGACCAAGCAAGGCCACCCAAAACGGTGTTAAAAATGTATAGGCGGTCAGTTGGCCGCTCGACAAATAGGCAGAGGCGTAATTTAAACAACTGAAACTGCAAATACTTGCGAAAATAGCCAGATATACCAAAGACCAATAAACTGGCACCCCCAATTGTGTCACATCAAGCGCCAAAATCGGGCGCGGCGCTGCGATAAAAATCAATAGGGTTGCCGCCACCATCACGCCGAAGCTGAACACCAGCGCAGATTCTCCACGACGCAGCTTTGGCACCATCACCGCATAAAACGCATGCGCCGCTGTGCCCAGAAAAAACAGCCCCTCGCCGCGCTCAAGACTAAGCGCCAGAAGGTTGGAAAGCTCGCCTCTGAACACAACAATCAAGGCGCCCCACGCGCCAAGCAGCAAAGACAGCAGCAGCGGCCACCCTGCACGCTTGGCAAAAAACGCACGGTCCAAGCAGATTGCAATGAAGGGCATCAACGTGAAAATGCTTGAAGTCGCTACCGGCGTTGCAGTTTCCAGCGCCTCGAACATAAAAATAAAATAAAAGGAAAAGCTGCCCCCCAATAGAAGGTAGCGCCACAAAAGACAAAAATCAGCGCTTCGAAACGCGCCACGCCAGGCTAAAAACGCGCCCAGTAGAACAGAGGCGAGCAAAAACCGCAGAAAAGTCAGCGCGATTGGATCGATCTGATAGGCGATCACTTGCCCGATCGGAAACGACCCGGCAACCAAAAGCGAAAACAAAACCATGCTCGCATGCGCGTATAAAGTGGTTTTGTGCAAATTTAACCTTCATTCCGTTTTCGCAGTAACTGCGGGCAGCATAGCCCAAATCAGCTTTGATTCTTCAATTTTTTTACCAATTGATAAAATTTTTATTATGTGCCACCATTCAGCACCCGTTAGACTTAAGGAAAGAGCAGCATGTCACACTCGCATTCTGAATCCGGCATTGCAACACATCGCCTCAGCGCGGAGGCCTATCACCAGAACTTTTCTGATCTGCATCCCGCTTTGGATGGGCACGAGGCGCTGGTGGCCGCAGATCGCTGTTATTTTTGCTATGACGCGCCCTGCATAACCGCTTGCCCCACCGATATTGATATTCCCCTATTCATTCGCCAAATCGCCACTGGCACAGCGGATGCAGCGGCGAAAACCATATTAACGCAAAATATCCTTGGGGGTATGTGCGCCCGAGTCTGCCCAACAGAAACGTTATGCGAAGAGGCCTGCGTGCGCGAAGCCGCAGAGGGAAAGCCGGTCGAGATCGGGCGTTTACAACGCTATGCGACAGACAGTCTGATGGATACAGGCACCCACCCGTTTAAGCGGGCCGCAGAAACTGGCAAAACAATCGCCGTGATTGGCGCTGGACCCGCCGGGTTGGCCTGCGCGCATCGCTTGGCGATGCATGGCCATAACGTTAGCCTGTTTGACGCCCAGCAAAAAGCCGGTGGTTTGAACGAATTTGGCATTGCCGCCTATAAATCGACCAATGATTTTGCGGCTGCCGAAGTGGATTGGTTGCTTCAAATCGGAGGCATTCAGCTGCATCTGGGCCAACGGCTTGGTCAAGAGCTACAATTACCGCAGCTGCTTGAGGATCATGACGCCGTTTTTTTGGGTATGGGGCTTGGCGGCGTGAACGCGCTTGGGCTGCCCTCAGAGCAGATTGACAACGTCGAAAATGCGGTCGAATTCATCCATGAATTACGCCAATCAGAGAACTTGGCCGCGCTTGAAATAGGCCGCAATATCGTGGTGATCGGGGGCGGAATGACCGCGGTGGATGCTTCGGTGCAGGCAAAACTGCTGGGGGCAGAGCATGTCCATCTGGTGTATCGACGGGGGCGCGCACAAATGAATGCCTCGCTGTATGAGCAGGATTTGGCGGCCACCAAAGGCGTGAATATTATCGCCAATGCAGAACCGGTCGCAGTGCATGGCAATGGCGCCGTGCGCGAAGTTGAATTCGCCTATACGCGAAGTTCAGAAAAGGGCCTTGAACGCACAGGTGAAACCTTTCGGCTGGCCGCAGATCAAGTATTCAAGGCAATTGGGCAAACTTTACATGACGCCCCGGCAGACCTAACACTTGAGGGGCGAAAAATCGCGGTTTCCCAAAATGGCCAAACCTCACATCCTAAAGTTTGGGCCGGAGGGGATTGCGCCGCGGGCGGCGATGATCTGACAGTGACCGCAGTGGCGCAAGGCCGCGATGCCGCCGAGAGCATTCATCAAACGCTTATGGGCTGACGCCCCGAGACGCCGCTTTTAACAGGCGGCAAGGAAAGGATATACACGATGGCAGACTTAACCAGCAATTTTATTGGCATCAAATCTCCCAACCCTTTCTGGCTGGCCTCAGCGCCACCGACGGATAAAGAATACAATGTCCGCCGGGCGTTTGAAGCCGGCTGGGGGGGCGTGGTTTGGAAAACCCTCGGCTCAGAGGGCCCTCCGATTGTGAATGTCAGCGGGCCGCGTTATGGCGCGATATGGGGCGCGGATCGCCGCCTTCTGGGCCTCAATAATATTGAACTGATCACCGACCGGCCTTTGGAAATCAATCTGCAAGAAATCAAATCGGTGAAACGCGATTATCCGGATCGCGCCCTGATCGTCTCGTTGATGGTGCCATGCGAGGAAGAAGCGTGGAAAGCCGTTTTGGCGCATGTCGAAGATACCGAAGCCGATGGGCTAGAGCTGAATTTTGGCTGTCCGCATGGTATGGCCGAGCGCGGTATGGGATCTGCCGTGGGCCAAGTACCCGAATATGTGGAAATGGTCACGCGCTGGGTCAAACAGCATAGCCGGATGCCCTGTATCGTAAAACTAACGCCAAATATTGCCGATATTTGCCAACCGGCGCAGGCCGCCATGCGCGGTGGCGCGGATGCGGTCAGTCTGATCAACACCATTACCTCGATCACAGGTGTGGATCTGGACGTCATGGCCCCAACCCCAACGATTGACGGCATGGGCACCCATGGTGGCTATTGCGGGCCTGCCGTGAAACCGATTGCGATGAATATGGTGGCGCAGATCGCCCGTCATGCAGATACCCAAGGCCTGCCAATTTCAGGGATTGGTGGGGTTACAACTTGGCGCGATGCGGCTGAATTTATGGCTTTGGGGGCGGGCAATGTACAAGTCTGCACGGCTGCAATGACCTATGGGTTCAAAATCGTGCAAGAGATGATTTCGGGCCTGTCTGAATGGATGGATGAAAAATCGTACACCGCGGTAGACGACTTCATCGGCAAAGCCGTTCCCCAAGTCACCGATTGGCAATATCTCAACCTCAATCATGTGACCAAAGCGCGGATCAACCAAGAAGATTGCATTCAATGCGGGCGCTGCTACGCGGCGTGCGAAGATACCAGCCATCAAGCGATATCGATGAGTGCCGATCGGGTGTTTGAGGTTAAGGATGATGAATGCGTGGCGTGTAATCTCTGTGTGAATGTTTGCCCTGTCGAAGATTGTATCACAATGGAAACGCTTCCCGTTGGCGCTTTGGATGAGCGAACCAACCGGGTGATCACACCAGAACCTTTGAATTGGACACAACATCCAAACAATCCAAGCGCGCAGGCGGCAGAGTAAAAGAATTACGGGGTCAGGAGTTTTTGAAACACCTGATCCAAAAAATCTTCTGACCCATCATGCGGTTGCGTGATATTAGAACCGCGCACCAAGCGAATCTGGGCTTCAAAATCGGCATAATGCTGGGTCAGCGCCCAAATCGAAAAAATCAAATGAAACGGATCCAACTGAGTGAGCTTGCCATCCTTCATCCAAGCTTGGATCACGGCGGCTTTTTCATCAACCAAATCTCGCAGATCCCCTTGTAAAAAAGCCTGCATACGCGGCGCACCTTGCACGATTTCATTGGCAAATAACCGGCTCTCACGGGGAAAGTCGCGCGACATTTGCAACTTATGGCGGATATAGCGCATCAATTCGGTTTTGGGATCGCCCTGCGGGTCAATCGCGCGCAGCGGATCCAGCCAGGTTTCCAAAAGCTGGCTCAGCAACGCCAAATGGATCGCTTCTTTGCCATCAAAATAATAGAGCACATTGGGTTTTGACAAGCCCGCCTGACGCGCGATTTGATCCAGTGTGGTGCCCCGAAACCCATAGGTTGAAAACACCTCGAGCGCTGCATCAAGAATGATCATGATATTGCGTTTTTGAATCCGCGTTTGCGGCTTTGAGGGAGAGGTTGTTTTGCTCATAAGCTCTGTTTGGGTGCCAAGCCGTTCCAAATCACCTCAAACACCGTCTCGCTGGCCGCCTCCCATTGCGCCTCGCTAAGCGGCGCATCCGCGTTCAAGGTTTCTATCTGATGCCCAAAATCAGCATAATGCTGCGTTGTCGCCCAAATCATATACATCACCCAACGCGGCTCCACCGATCGAATTTTTCCTGCTGCGATCCACGCTTGGATACTTTCGATGCGCCCATCCGTCCAGCTGCGCAACTGCGTTTCTAGAAAATCCTGAATTATAGGCGCGCCTTGCATCACCTCATTGGCCCAGACTTTTGATCCATAAGGATGCCGGCGGCTGATTTGCATCTTTTCATAAATATAGAGTTTTAACGCCTCTTTCGGTTCATCCGAATTTTCAAAACTACTGGCCGCTTGCAACCAGATCTCAAAAATTTTCTCAACGACACAGCGATATAGTTTTTCTTTTGAATCAAAATAATAATGCAGATTGGCTTTGGGAAGGCCCGCCTGATCCGCAATCATTTGCATGGTTGCGCCGCGAAATCCGTGCTGCGCAAAGATACGCTCGCCCGCTTCCAGAATCAGCCGTTCATTTTCCGCTCGAATATGCGCTTTTGCCGCTTTCAAAATAAGCACTTTCTTAATCTGGAGCCCAAGTCATTCGCTGCAAAAGAAACAATCTTGACTAGATGGTCAACCGTGTTACGCTCGAGTTTAACAGAGCAATCGCAAATTAAAAAGTCTGCGAATTACCAACCGATCGGGGCTTTGGCGCCAGCAAGCGTTTGTTTGAAACACGCCAAACGATACGCATGTTGCGCGACCTTGATCATAGATGTTCGAAACGGCTGTGATGTGCGAAACGCGCAGCATGGCAAAAGGAGGCACAGATGGCCGCACCCGGAGAAAACCTAAAGATCAATGGCGACCGGCTTTGGAACAGCCTGATGGATATGGCTGAAATTGGACCCGGGGTCGCGGGTGGTAATAATCGCCAGACCCTCACCGATGAAGATGGCGAGGGGCGCCATCTGTTTCAAAAATGGTGTGATGCAGCAGGCTGCAGCATGGGCGTGGATCAGATGGGAAATATGTTTGCCATGCGCCCCGGAACCGACCCCGATGCTTTGCCGGTCTATGTCGGCTCACATCTGGACACGCAGCCCACGGGCGGCAAATATGACGGGGTGTTAGGTGTTTTGGGCGGTTTAGAGATTATTCGAAGCCTCAATGATCTTGGCATTCGCACGAAACACCCGATCGTTGTTACCAATTTCACCAATGAAGAAGGCACCCGCTTTGCGCCGGCCATGCTGGCCTCGGGTGTATTTGCTGGTGTCCATACGCAAGACTGGGCCTATGCCCGCACCGATAGTGATGGCAAATCCTTCGGCGATGAGCTCACCCGCATCGGGTGGCGCGGTGAAGAAGCGGTGGGCGCGCGCAAAATGCATGCGTTTTTCGAATTGCATATCGAACAAGGGCCTATTTTAGAAGCCGAAGGCGTGGATATCGGCGTGGTTACGCATGGTCAGGGCCTGAGCTGGACGCAAGTGACCATCACCGGCAAAGACGCCCATACCGGCTCTACTCCAATGCCAATGCGCAAAAACGCCGGGCTTGGTATGGCGCGGGTCTTGAATTTGGTCGATGAGATCGCGCTGAGCCATGCCCCTGATGCCGTGGGGGCAGCGGGCCATATTGATGTGTTTCCCAATTCACGAAATGTGATCCCAGGGCAGGTTGTGTTTACAATCGATTTCCGCAGCCCCGATTTAACGGTCATCGAAGATATGGAAACCCGCCTGAAAACCGGAGCGCAGCAAATTTGCGATGATATGGGGCTTGAAGTGGCGTTTGAAAAAGTTGGCGGATTTGATCCGGTGGCCTTTGACGAGGACTGCGTCAGCGCTGTGCGCAACGCCGCAGAGCGCTTGGGCTATAGCCACAGGAATATCATTTCGGGTGCCGGGCATGATGCCTGCTGGGTCAATCAAGTGGCCCCAACCGCTATGATCATGTGCCCCTGCGTCGATGGGCTCAGCCATAATGAAGCCGAAGATATATCAAAAGACTGGGCAACAGCGGGCACCGATGTGCTGTTTCATGCGGTTGTCGAAACTGCCGTCATAACAGAGTAGCCGCGCGCAAAAGGAGAACCAAGATGAGCAAAGTGATCAAAGGCGGAACCGTTTGCACGGCCGACCGCGCCTGGAAGGCGGATGTCCTTATCGAAGGCGAAACCATCAAACAAATCGGTGAAGATCTGGCCGGCGATGAATATATCGATGCAGCTGGCGCCTATGTGATTCCTGGCGGAATTGATCCGCATACGCATCTTGAAATGCCCTTCATGGGCACAACTGCCGCCGAAACCTTTGAAACGGGCACATGGGCCGCCGCCGTAGGCGGCACAACGATGGTGGTGGATTTCTGCCTGCCAGGGGCAGATGGCTCGATCAAAAACGCAATCAATGAATGGCACCGCAAATCCGCGCCTCAAATCTGTTCGGATGTAGGCTATCATATGGCGATCACCGGCTGGAATGAAGAGATCTTCAACGGGATGAAAGATGCGGTTGATATGGGGGTCAACTCGTTCAAACATTTCATGGCCTATAAAGGCGCCCTGATGATCGAAGATGATGAAATGTTTGCCAGCTTTAAACGCTGTAAGGAAATCGGAGCACTGCCGATGGTGCATGCCGAAAACGGTGATTTGGTGGCCGATATGCAGCAGCAAATGCTCGAGCAAGGTATAACAGGGCCCGAAGGCCATGCCTATTCCCGTCCGCCTGAATTCGAAGGTGAAGCCGCAAATCGCGCGATCACCATCGCGGATGCAGCCGGCGTGCCGCTTTATGTGGTGCATGTCAGCTGCGAGCAGGCCCATGAAGCGATCCGGCGGGCGCGCCAAAAAGGCATGCGCGTCTATGGCGAGCCGTTGGCACAATTCCTAACCTTGGATGAAAGCGAGTATTTCAAGGGTGATTGGATGCATTCGGCGCGGCGCGTGATGTCACCGCCATTTCGTAATAAAGAGCATCAGGCCAGCCTTTGGGCCGGCTTACAATCAGGCTCTTTACAAGTTGTGGCCACCGATCATGCCGCCTTTACGAGCGAACAAAAACTGATGGGCAAGGATAATTTCTGCTTGATTCCAAATGGCTCAAACGGGCTGGAAGAGCGTTTGGCGGTTCTATGGACGGAGGGCGTTGAAACCGGACGATTGACACCCAGCGAATTCGTGGCCGTCACCAGCACCAACATTGCAAAAATTCTGAATATCTATCCAAAGAAAGGTGCGATTGTAGAGGGTGCAGATGCCGATATTGTGGTTTGGGATCCAAAAATTTCCAAAACCATCAGCGTCTCAAACCATCATTCCATCTTGGATTATAATGTGTTTGAGGGCTTCAATGTCAGCGCCCAATCGCGCTTTACGATCAGCCGCGGCGATGTAATCTGGGCCTGGGGCCAAAACAGCCAACCCAATCCTGGCCGCGGCCGCTTCGTACCCCGCCCTGCCTTCCCAGATGCCAATGCGGCCTTAAGCAAATGGAAAGCCCTAACAGCCCCAAAACAAATCCATCGCGATCCAATGAATATTCCAGCCGGGATTTAAAAAGCGAGGAGAGCCCGTCGAAAGACCAGCGAAAGGACAATATGTTTTTGCCACAAGTAGAAACCCCCTAAAATGGCGCAGGAAATAGTGATCTCCGCCAAAGATTTATCCCTTACATTTGCAACGGGGGATGGTGCTGTTCATGCGCTGAAAAACGTGAGCCTTGATGTAAAAAAAGGGGAATTTGTCAGCTTTATTGGCCCATCAGGCTGCGGCAAAACCACGTTCTTGCGGGTAATGGCGGATCTCGAACAGCCTACTGGCGGCAACATCACCGTCAATGGCGTGTCGCCAAGCGCCGCGCGCCAAGCGCGCGCCTATGGCTATGTGTTTCAAGCCGCAGGCCTTTACCCTTGGCGCAGCATTGGCGGCAATATCCGCTTGCCGCTTGAAATCATGGGGTTTAGCAAAGCCGAACAGGCCGAGCGGGTAAAAAACGTGCTGGAACTGGTCGAACTGTCCGATTTTGAAAAGAAATTTCCATGGCAATTGTCAGGCGGGATGCAGCAGCGCGCCTCCATCGCCCGAGCCTTGGCTTTTGATGCCGATATCCTCTTGATGGATGAACCTTTCGGAGCGCTGGATGAAATCGTGCGGGACCATTTGAACGAGCAATTGCTCAAACTTTGGAAGCGCACGCATAAAACCATCGGATTTGTCACCCATTCGATTCCCGAAGCGGTGTATCTATCCACAAAAATCGTTGTCATGTCACCGCGCCCGGGGCGCATCACGGATGTGATCGAGAGCAGCCTGCCAGAGGAACGTCCGCTGAATATTCGCGATTCAGAAGAATTTATCGCGATCGCGCAACGGGTGCGCGAAGGCCTTCGCGCGGGGCATGACGCAGAATGACACAAAAGCTGCTGCCCATTCTAACGGTTATATTGGCTTTGCTGGCCGCTTGGTATGTGGCCGTGGTGCCGATGAATATAAAATCTGCTCTCACCACCGCCGAGCGCGCGGGAGCTGACGTGGTTCCGGCCGGTGCAAAAGAGCGGCGGGATCTCTCGGCTATTGGGCTTGTGGCGACGAATAGTTTCGCCATCGCGGCAACCTTTTCGCAAGACCGCCCGCGGCTTCCTGCGCCCCATCAAGTGGCCAGCGAGCTTTGGAAAACCACGGTTGAGAAAAAAATAACCTCGAAGCGAAGCCTGGTGTTTCATGCATGGATCACCCTGAGCGCTACCTTGCTTGGCTTTGCAATCGGCACCGGCATGGGTATTTTGCTTGCCGTGGGGATTGTGCATAGCCGGGCGATGGATATGAGTGTGATGCCTTGGGCAATCGCCTCGCAAACCATTCCGATTTTGGCCATTGCACCGATGATCATCGTGGTGCTGAATTCTATAGGCATCCAAGGCCTACTGCCGAAAGCCTTTATCAGCGCCTATCTGAGCTTTTTCCCCGTGGTCGTTGGAATGGTGAAAGGATTGCGCAGCCCTGATCGGATGCAGCTTGATTTGTTGAAGACCTATAACAGTTCTGCGCCTCAAAGCCTGCTGAAATTGCGCCTGCCCGCCTCGTTGCCTTATCTTTTTGCATCGCTAAAAATTGGAATTGCCGCCAGCTTGGTTGGGGCGATTGTTGGCGAATTGCCCACTGGCGCCGTGCGCGGCTTGGGGGCCCGCCTCTTGGCCGGATCCTATTATGGGCAGACCGTGCAAATCTGGTCGGCTTTGTTCATGGCCGCGATTGTAGCCGCCAGTTTGGTGGCGCTGGTTGGAGTGATTCAAAGACTCACGTTGAAAAAAATGGGAATGTCATGAGCATTGTTTTTTTCAGCATTGTGGTCTGGATCGCGGCTTGGACGCTCAATGTCAAATTGGCCAATGGCACCGCCTCCGGCACGCGATTGGTCAAAGTGATCGTACCAACGTTGTTTGGCCTGACCTTATTGCTGGTTTGGGAAATGCTGGTGCGCGGCCTCAACGTGCCTTTGGTGATTTTACCACCACCCTCCTTGGTGGTCGACACTATGGCAGATAATCTGGCAATTCTTTGGAAAGACTTTGTACAAACCTTTCTCAAAGGCGCTCTGCGCGGATATCTGATTGGCTGCAGCGCCGCGATTCTCACCGCATTTCTGGTGGACCGGTTTGATTTTTTAAGCCGAGGGCTGTTACCCGTGGGAAATTTTATCGCGGCGCTTCCAATCATTGGTACCGCGCCAATTTTAGTGATGTGGTTTGGCTTTGACTGGCAATCGAAAGCCGCAGTGGTGGTGGTCATGGTGTTTTTCCCAATGCTCGTGAACACCGTCGCCGGATTGCGCGAAACCACAGCCATGCAACGTGACTTAATGCACACATACGCCGCGCGCCCGGCGCAATCGTTTTTAAAATTGCGGCTACCCGCCGCGATGCCATTTATGTTTAACGGGTTAAAAATTTCAACCACGCTAGCGCTGATCGGCGCCATTGTTGCCGAGTTTTTCGGCTCACCCGTCGTGGGAATGGGGTTTCGAATTTCCGCCTCTGTCGGGCAATTGGCGCTTGATATGGTCTGGGCAGAAATCGTTGTCGCTGCGCTGGCGGGAAGCGCGTTTTATGGCGCCGTCGCAATAATAGAAAAGGGGGTCACCTTTTGGCACCCCTCGCAAAGAGGCTCGTAGCAGAGAAAATGATAAACGACCAAAACCAACTAGGAGAAAAACGATGAAAACCATTCTATCAAGTGCCCTGGCGCTGATGGCTGCAGCCGCAGCCACCACCGTGCAAGCCGCCGATGATGTGAAGCTGCAATTGCAATGGGTGACGCAGGCCCAATTTGCTGGCTACTACGTGGCGTTGGACAAAGGGTTTTACACAGCAGAAGACCTGAATGTCACAATTTTACCAGGTGGGCCCGACATCGCCCCCCCGCAAGTTCTGGCTGGCGGCGGCGCTGATGCGATGCTGAATTGGATGCCCTCTGCCTTGGCCGCGCGCGAAAAAGGCCTACCCGTGGTGAATATTGCCCAGCCCTTTAAAAGCTCAGGTTTGATGCTGACCTGCTGGAAAGATACAGGGATCAAAAGCCCCGCCGATTTCAAAGGCAAAACCATCGGTGTGTGGTTCTATGGCAATGAATACCCATTCTTAAGCTGGATGAGCCAGGAAGGTATTTCCACCGAGGGCGGCGATGATGGGGTTACCGTGTTGCGTCAAGGCTTCAACGTTGATCCGCTGTTGCAACGCCAAGCCGATTGCATTTCCACCATGACCTATAATGAATTTGGACAGGTTTTGGATGCCGGTGTGTCCGAAGATGAGCTGATCACATTCAAATATGAAGACCAGGGCGTGGCCACATTGGAGGATGGCATTTATGCGTTGGAAGACAATCTGCAAGACCCTGCTTTTGCGGATAAGATGGTGCGCTTCGTACGCGCTTCGATGAAGGGCTGGAAATACGCAGAAGCCAACCCGGCTGAAGCGGCAAATATCGTGCTGGACAATGATGAATCAGGCGCCCAAACCGAGGCACATCAAGTGCGCATGATGGGAGAAATTGCAAAACTCACCGCCGGCTCAAACGGCACGTTGGACCCCGCCGACTATGAGCGCACAGTCGCAACCTTGATGGCAGGCGGGTCAGATCCGGTGATCACCGCCAAACCAAGCGGTGCTTGGACGCACGCAATCACCGATAAAGCCCTTAAGTAAAACCTGAAAACACGCGGCCAGAAATGGCCATGCAAAGGTTTTTCACTTCGGCCAGCTGCGCAGTTCATAACGCAGCTGGCCATTTTTTATCACATATAACGGCCAAGCAAAGGGGGCAGCCGCACCGCGTATGATGCGCGTTCGTGCCTTCTCTTCTCGGGCGAATTTTACGCCTGCCCTGCGCCGATCAAGCATCTCAACACGCGCAGCTCTACAGTCCTGATCCCGCCGCCAGCGAAAAATTTTCATTTTTCTCATCCCGACAGGTTTTCTGCCTTATTTTTGCTTTTTTCTTCTGTAAAGCTCAGTTTGAGAGGCGTCTATTTTAGCCTCGTTCTAGTATTTTTTTTGTTTTTTAGGGTGACCAGTTTGAGACATTACACACAATTAATTCATTTGCGCGCCATGATTAAAGATATGGAAAAGAATGAGGGTCTGCATACGCTTTCCCAAACCGAGCGCGATATCTTATATGCAGCAACCGACGTAGCCGGTGAAGATGGAGAGTTTGTGGCGCATGATCTTGCCCGCCATACTTTGGCGCGCGATATTTCGCACGCCACGTATCATCGTGCATTCAAATCGCTTTTGGGCAAAGGGTTTATGAAACCCGCTCGCGGTTTCAAAACAAGAAATTATGTTTTGCAGGAAGTGCGAGCACAAGGCTGATGGCTTGGGCTCTGCCCATGAGCTGCAAAAAGGCTTTGACGGCGGGCGATCAAGAATGAGGTTTTTTCAAAACAGGATAGGCCGGTTTTCGCCCAGAGCCGGCTTAAGCATAACGTTGGAGAAATTGCAGCATAATACAAAGCATTAGGTGATGGATGTGTTCAGCAAAAGCGCATTGAATTGGGAGGCGTACGAGTCGGTTAGCTTCATATTTGCGGAGGGTCTGAAACACTTTGGAGCACTGAGCACTGAGCACTGAGCACTGAGCACTGAGCACTGAGCACTGAGCACTGAGCACAATTTTACGACAGATCAGGCTGTGTAAGTACCCTTGGATCAAGTTTTGCTTTTTTTCGAACAATCGGACACCATGCTATAGCATGTGGTAACTGCAATTTATCCGGCGCATCCTCACGAAGAGCCCGTGATTTTCATTCAGAACTGCCTCAGAACACTGCATATACGCGGCGCCGACATCGACAATCCCAATAGGTTTTGGAACCGGCAGGATGTTGACTGGGTGCCAAAAGCGTTTAATCAGAAGCATTAGCAGTTTTAAGGCGCCCTGCGATTTACACAAACCGGTTGACGTAATTTTCCAAAACCTCTTGTCGCCCTGATTTCGGTTCTGGGTTGATACCCTCGTTCAAAACACGCGCGGTGATTTGATCAAAATCACTGGCCAGCATGTTTTGCGCCTCTTGCGTTTGCCAGTCCGCATAGCGCTGTTTCAAGGCCGTTTCCAATCCGCCATCTTCCAACATCGCCGCGGCGGCTTTCAAGCCGCGCGCACAAATATCCATCGCGCCGATATGGCCGGCCAGCAGGTCTTGAGCCGTTAGGGATTGGCGCCGTAATTTCGCGTCGAAATTCGTACCGCCCGTGCTGAAACCACCGCTTTTTAGTACATGATAATAGGCCAGCGCCACTTCGGGAACATTATTGGGGAATTGATCCGTATCCCAGCCCGACTGGTAATCATTGCGGTTCATATCGATCGACCCCAGCATGCCTTCGGCCGCCGCCACAGCCAACTCATGTTCGAAAGAATGCCCCGCAAGGATGGCATGGCCTTGCTCGAGATTGAGTTTCACCTCATTTTCAAGCCCGTATTTGCGCAAAAAACCGATACATGTGGCCGCATCATAATCATATTGATGTTTCGAGGGTTCTTGCGGTTTTGGTTCCACCAAAATGGTGCCTTTAAAACCAATTTTATGTTTGTAATCGACAACCATGTTCAAAAACCGCCCCATATGGTCCAGTTCTGCGCCCAAATCGGTGTTCAACAGGGTTTCATAACCTTCGCGCCCCCCCCACAAAACGTAGTTTTCTCCGCCAAGTTTATGCGTGGCATCGATGCAGGATTTGACCGTTGCCGCCGCAAAAGCGAACATATCAGGATCAGGATTGGTGGAAGCCCCGGCCATCCAGCGCCGATGGCTGAACATATTCGCGGTGCCCCAAAGCAGTTTCGGCCCCCCCGCTTGCATTTTAGCGCCAATATAATCGGTGATCTCGTTCAAACTTGCCAAATTATCGGCAAAATTGCCTTGATCAGGGCGAATATCCGCATCGTGAAAACAAAAATAGGGCTGCCCCAAAAGCGCAAACATATCAAAAGCGATATCGGCTTTCAGACGCGCATTTTCCATCGAATTTTGTGGGTGCCACGGCCGCTCAAACGTCGGGCCACCAAAGGGATCGCCGCCTTCCCAGGCAAAACTGTGCCAATAAGCAACCGCAAAGCGCAAGTGATCTTCCAGCCGCTTACCCAGCACCACTTCGTCGGGATTATAATGTCGAAACGCCATCGGGTTCGTGCTGTTCGAACCTTCATATTTTATGGGCGAAAACCCTTCAAAAAACGCATGTGTCATTGCAACTCCTTCACATATTCAAACCGGGTCGCGAAATGGCGATAGGCTTTTTCATATTCTGTTTGTAGCGCCGCATTTGGCAGGATGCGGTGGGCAATTTCGGGTTTTGTCATCACCTGTTCAGGGGCCTGTGTGGTGATTCCCACGATGGCAAGGCGCGCCGCGCCAAGCGCCGCGCCAAACTCACCCGATTTGGGCAGGTCAAGCGGCACATTCAAAACGGTTGCCAGCGTTTGCAGCCAAAAATCAGACGCTGTGCCCCCGCCAATCGCCAGAAGGGATTGTGGATTCGCACCGGTTTTTCGCAACGCCTCAAGACAATCACGCAACGCAAAACTGACACCTTCCAAAACCGCTTGCGTCATATCCTGCTGAGAGGTGCGATGCCCAATCCCTGCAAAGCCTCCGCGGATTTGCGCATCATTATGCGGCGTACGCTCCCCCGAAAGATAGGGGTAAAATTTCACATCTGAAGGGCCTGTAAGCGTCTTACCCAAGGCCTGCGTCATCTTTGCAGGGCTGCAGCCCGTTATATTTGACAGCCAGTTCAAACTATCCGTGGCCGAAAGGATGACCCCCATCTGGTACCAGCGATCTGGCACCGCATGGCAAAATGTATGCACCGCCGAAGCCGGCAGAGGTGCGTAGCCATCGCGCGCGGCGAGTAAAACGCCCGAAGTCCCCAGAGAAACAAAACCATCGCCCTCATCAAGGGCCCCAACCCCGCAGGCGGCCGCGGCATTATCTCCCGCTCCGCCGACAACTTGCACCGCTGGTGATAAATGCAATTCGGCGGCGCGCGCGGGATGCAGCTTAGCCGCGCAAGCACAGCCTTCGACCAACCGTGGCATCTGATCCAATTTCATGCCAGAGGCCGCCAAAAGCGCCGGCGACCAATCGCGCGCCCCCACATCCAACCACGCGGTACCGGCGCTATCTGATAGATCTGCCACAGCTTCACCGGTTAACCAAAAACTGAGATAGGCGGCGGGCAGCAAAACGCGCTTTATTTTGGCAAAGATCTCAGGCTCATGCCGCGCAACCCACATTAATTTTGGCGCGGTGAAGCCGGGAAAAACAATATTACCGGATAAGGCGCGCAAGTTTTCCACAGCGTCTAATGCGGCGGCCTCGGCATGGCTGCGCGTGTCATTCCATAAAATGCAAGGTCGCAGCACAGCGCCGTCGGCGTCAATCAAAGTCGCGCCATGCATATGCCCTGCCACGCCAATACCAGCAACGCTGCGATATGCTTCTGGGAAAGCTTGCCGCAACGCACCCAAGGCAACTTGGCACGCTGAAATCCAATCTGCGGGATCCTGTTCGCTAAAGCCATTGGCCGGGTTTGAAACGCTATAATGCGCCTCTCCTTCGCCGAGGATTTCACCCGATTTCGTGACTAGCAACGCCCGAAGCCCCGACGTACCCAAATCAATCCCAAGAAAGCATGCGTCCATCTGCGCCCCCAGATAAGTCTCAGCTTATGGAAACCACGTTCCCAATCAGGGTTCAAGTCTCTAACTGCGCCACCATAAATAAGACTCGATGCCGCCGCCAAACAAACAGTTCAGCGGCGCCAAGCGCTGGCTTAGAAAATCAAGGCCTTATTCTGCCGCTTGCGCATAATCTGACATTGGCGGGCAGGTGCAAACCAGATTGCGATCCCCGTAAACATTATCGACGCGGTTCACCGGTGGCCAATATTTATCAACGCGGAACGCGCCGGGCGGGAAGCAGCCTTGCTCGCGGCTATACGGGCGATCCCAATCGCCAATCAGATCATTCGACGTATGCGGTGCATTTTTCAGCGGGTTATTCGTCGGATCCATGCGGCCCGCCTCGATCTCGGCAATCTCGCTTCTGATCGCAAGCATCGCATCACAAAAGCGATCCAGCTCGGCTTTTGTTTCAGATTCCGTCGGCTCAACCATCAGCGTGCCCGAAACCGGCCAGCTCATCGTTGGCGCGTGAAATCCGCAATCGATCAGGCGTTTGGCAATGTCGTCCACGCTCACATCAGCGCTATCGGCAAAGGGTCGTACATCTAAAATGCATTCATGCGCCACGCGGCCCGTTGGACCTTTATACAAAACATCAAACGCGCCTTCGAGCCGCTTGGCGATGTAATTGGCATTTAAGATCGCGACCCGCGTAGCTTGGGTAAGGCCTTCGCCACCCATCATCAAACAATAGGCCCAGCTGATTGGTAATAATGACGGCGAGCCGAATGGTGCTGCAGAGACCGGCCCCACCTCGCCTTCGCCCTCTGGATGCCCAGGTAGATGCGGCGTTAAATGCGCTTTCACGCCAATTGGGCCCATGCCCGGCCCGCCACCGCCATGGGGAATACAAAAGGTTTTGTGCAAATTGAGATGGCTAACATCACCGCCCAAATCCCCCGGGCGCGACAGGCCAACCATCGCGTTCATATTCGCGCCATCGATATAGACCTGGCCGCCATGTTGATGAATGATCCCGCAGACTTCATGCACGGTTTCTTCAAACACGCCATGGGTTGAGGGATAGGTGATCATGCAACCTGCCAAATCCTGGCTGTGCTGTTCCACTTTGGCTCTAAAATCTGCAACATCAATATCGCCGTTTTCAGCCGAGGCGACCGGCACAACCGTCCAGCCCACCATTTGGGCGCTGGCCGGGTTAGTGCCATGCGCCGAGGTTGGAATAAGGCAGATATTGCGATGCCCCTCACCGCGCGACCGGTGATATTCTGCAATCGTTAATAGACCCGCATATTCCCCTTGCGCGCCTGAATTCGGCTGCATTGAAATCGCATCATAGCCGGTAATTTGGCACAATTTATCCGATAGATCCGCAATCATTTCTTCATAGCCCAGCGCCTGGTCTTTTGGCGCAAACGGATGCAGCAAGGAGAATTCGCGCCAGCTTACCGGCATCATTTCAGCCGCTGAATTCAGCTTCATCGTGCAGGAGCCTAAGGGAATCATCGCCCGGTCTAGCGCCAGATCACGATCGGCCAAACGGCGCATATACCGCATCATCTCGGTTTCCGCGCGATTCATATGAAACACATCATGTTCCAAATATTTACTGCGTCGATGCAAGGTTTCTGGCACCCTATAATCGGGGCTTAAATCATCATCTGCATGGGTGATTCCAAAGGCCCTCCACACCGCTTCAGTGGTGGCGCGGCGCGTCCGTTCATCCAGCGAGATGCCCACTTTATCCGTGCCCACGGCGCGCAAATTAACCCCTTCGGCCACTGCGGCCTGCATCACCGTTTTTTGCAGTACCCCGACATTTACGGTGATCGTGTCAAAAAACGCCTCCGGCTCTACTTTGAACCCCGCAGCTTCCAAGCCTTTGGCCAGCCGCACGGTTTTACGATGGATCCGCTGCGCGATCGCTTTCAGGCCTTCAGGGCCATGAAACACCGCGTAGAAGGACGCCATCACCGCCAACAGCGCTTGCGCTGTGCAGACGTTTGATGTGGCTTTCTCGCGGCGGATATGTTGCTCACGGGTTTGCAAAGACAGGCGATAGGCTTTGCCCCCATGGCTGTCGATCGATACGCCCACAATGCGCCCGGGCATGGCCCGTTTATAAGCTTCTTTGCTGGCCATATAGGCCGCGTGCGGCCCGCCATAGCCAACCGGCACGCCAAAGCGCTGCGTGCTGCCAACGGCGATATCGGCATCCATTGCGCCGGGCTCTTTCAAAAGCGTCAACGCCAGCGGATCTGCGCAGATTATTCCGATGGCTTTTGCCGCATGCAAATCAGCAATCGGTTGCGTGAAATCATGCACATGCCCATAGGTGCCCGGATATTGAAAAATCGCGCCAAATACCTGATCCGCAACCATACGTTCAGGCGCATCTACAATCACCTCAATCCCCAGAGGTTTGGCCCGGGTTTGCATCACGGCTATATTTTGCGGATGGCAATTTTCATCCACGAAAAACGCTTTGACTTTTGATTTGGCAACGCGTTGCGCCATTGTCATCGCTTCCGCGCAAGCCGTCGCTTCATCCAGCAGCGAGGCATTGGCAATTTCAAGCCCGGTCAAATCGGTGACCATGGTTTGAAAATTTAACAATGCTTCCAAACGGCCTTGGCTGATTTCTGGCTGATAGGGGGTATAGGCCGTATACCATGCCGGATTTTCTAAAATATTCCGCTGGATCACCGGCGGCGTAACGGTGCCGTAATAGCCCTGCCCAATCAAGCTGCTAAGCACTTTATTTTTTGACGCGGTCAAGCGCATGTGATGCAAAAGCTCGCGCTCAGATTTGGCCTTGCCAAAATCAAGTGGCTGGCTTTGGCGGATCGATTTGGGCAGCGTATCATCGATCAACGCATCCAGCGTATCGCACCCAAGCAGCCCAAGCATGTTCTGCATTTCCTGCGGCGATGGGCCAATATGGCGGCGATTTGCAAAGTCATAAGGCAGGTAGTCGGTTGGGGTAAAAGGCACGAGACACTCCAGTTTTCATAGGTTTCAGCAGCGGTGCCAAAACAGGTGAGGCACCACGAAAATTCATCGCGCGCAGACCGCGCGCAAGACCTCAGCCGATCAGCTTATTATACGCGGCCTCATCCATATATTCATCCATTTGGCTGGGATTATCCGCTTTGACTTTGAAAAACCAAGCGGCGCCCAATGGATCATCATTCACCATCGATGGTTCATCCATCAGGGCTTGGTTCACCTCGACAATCTCGCCATCCAGCGGAGATAGGATATCAGAAGCAGCTTTTACGCTTTCAATCACCACCACTTCATCATCCTTTGAAACGGTGGTGCCTTCTTCGGGAAGCTCAACAAACACCACATCGCCCAATTGCGTGCTGGCATGCTCGGTGATGCCAACCACCACCACATCGTCTTCAACGCGCAGCCATTCATGCTCTTCGGTAAATTTCATCGTTATCTCTCCTCAGTTTTTATCGTTTAAAATTGGCAGCCACAAATGGCAGGTCCACAACTTCAATCGGCAATCGTTTGCCGCGCATCTCACCGTATAAAAGCGTTCCAACCGCGGCATGGGTAACGGGCACATAGCCCATCGCCACGGGGTGATTGAGGCTTGGCGCAAACCCGCCCGAGCTGATTTCGCCGAGCGCCGCGCCGCCTTCAGCGCTGTCATAGAGCGCCACGCCATGGCGCATCGGCGCCCGGCCCTGCGGTTTCAAGCCCACGCGTTTGCGCGCGATGGCCTGTGGAAATTCGGCCAAAATACGCGCTGCGCCTGGAAAACCGCCCGCGCGGGCACCGCCAGAGCGGCGGACCTTTTGAACCGCCCAGCCCAACGACGCCTCAACCGGACTGGTTTGTGCATCGATATCTTGCCCGTATAAACAAAGCCCGGCTTCAAGGCGCAGCGAGTCGCGTGCGCCAAGACCGATCAGCGCAACATCGCGATTGTCCAACAGCGCATTTGCCACATCGTGAACGGCGCTTTCTGGCACAGAAATTTCAAACCCATCCTCACCGGTATAGCCAGAGCGCGATACCCAGCATTCAGCGCCCGCCAAGGGCAAGGTTGCCACATCCATAAAAGCCATCGACGCAAAAGCAGGGTGATGCTCGGCCAAAACCGCCTGCGCCAACGGGCCCTGCAAGGCAAGCAAAGCCCGGTTGGATAATTCTTTAAGCGTGACCTCCGGCTCAAGATGCTGGCGCATATAGGCAATATCGGCCTCTTTGCAGCCCGCATTGACCACCATGTAAATGTGATCCTCGCGATTCGCGAACATCAAATCATCGCGCAGACCACCTTCCTCATTGGTCAACAGCCCGTATCGCTGCCGCCCCACAGGCAAGCCCAGCACATCCATCGGGATCAGTTTTTCCAACGCCATAGCGGTGGCCTCGTAACTTGATCCGCGCAAAATCACCTGCCCCATATGGCTGACATCGAAAAGCCCGGCCTTGCCGCGCGTATGAAGATGTTCTTGCATCACCCCCATCGGGTATTGCACGGGCATCTCATAGCCCGCGAACGGCACCATTTTGGCCCCGTGTTTGACATGTAAGTCATAAAGCGCTGTGCGCCGTAATTCTTCGGTCATCGCAACCTTCTACGTGTTGACCGGCATATCATCTGCGTTGAAACGACCGGCATCCTGTGACGCATAGGCAAAACTGCCCATACCATGATGCCCCCTCTGTCCTTTTGCCTGAGATCGCTATCCCTTCGGCCGATGCTTGCGCATCTCTCTCCAGAGTTCTGTTGTTCAGAGCGGTCCTGCTGCCTGAGAGTTTCCGGGGGCGGTTGCTCCTTCGGCACTGGTTTATCCAGTTCTCCCGTTCTGATAAACATACCATAATCCAGCTACGGCGACAGAACAAGCATTTACTTCACACGCGCGGCCAGATCTAAACGGATTTTAAACTTGCAACCGCAAATGGCAAAGGTACGCGCATGATACAAGATTGTGTTTTTGGATATGGCAGCCTGGTAAACGCATCGACGCATGATTTTCTTGCTCCAAACCCCGCGAGGCTCAGCGGATGGCGGCGATATTGGTGCCAAATAGAAGCAACAGATCACGCATTTTTAAGCATTCGCCGCAGCGAGGGCGATATTATTGACGGCTTATTGGCACGCGTCGAGCCGCAGCAATGGCCCGGTTTGGATGCCAGAGAAGCGGGTTATGATCGTTTAAGCTCTCTCGCCGCGATCTATAAGGGCGACCACGCAGCCCATGAAAGCGCCTGCGCGGTTTATGCCGTGCCCCCAATCACATCCCCCACCCGCCCCTGCACCGTACCGATCCTGCGCAGCTATCTCGATGTTGTTTTACAGGGCTATTTGACTGTTTTCGGTCTGGATGGAGCCAAACGTTTTATGGCAAGCACAGATTGGAATTGCGCCGTTTTGGATGATCGCGCCGCGCCGCTTTATCCCCGGCATCAGCACATCAGCGCAGCTGAAAATTCGGCGATCACCGCGCTGCTACACAGCTTTCAGCTGACCCTTCTTTAGCTTGCACACCTGTTTTTGAGCGCAGCGCGCGCTGATCTGCGCTAAATCGCCTGTTTGAGGCTTTCTTCCAAATAAATCTCACGCAGCCGCGCCGCGATCGGTCCGGGCATGCCCGCGCCCAGCGTTTGCCCATCGATTTCAACCACGGGCATCACAAAAGTACTGGCCGAGGTTACAAAAGCCTCATCCGCGCTTTGCGCCTCATCGATGGTAAAATTACGCTCCACCAGCTCCATTTGCGCTTCTTCGGCAAAGCGCAGAACAGCGCTGCGTGTGATGCCGTGCAAAATATCATTTGACAGCGCCCGCGTGATGATCTGACCATTTTTCACGATATAGGCGTTGTTGCTGGTGCCTTCAGTGACGAAACCGTCTTGAACCATCCATGCATCATCAGCACCCGCTTTTTTCGCCATCATTTTTCCCATTGACGGGTATAGCAATTGCACCGTTTTGATATCGCGGCGGCCCCAGCGAATATCATCGATGCTGATCACTTTAATTCCGGTTTTTGCCGCAGGACTATCGGCAAGGCCTGGTTTGTTTTGCGTGAACATTACCAAGGTCACGGGTGTTTCTTCTGGATCAGGAAAGGCAAAATCGCGATCGCCCGCCGAACCCCGCGTTACCTGCAAGTAAATCATCCCTTCTTCGATCCCGTTGCGCGCAACCAATTCACGATGCACGCCAAGCAACTCATCAATCGGCATTGGCATTGCCATATCCAGCGCATCTAATGAGCGTTTAAGCCGTTGCGCATGGCCTTCAAAATCGATCAATTTACCCTGTAAGACCGAGGTCACCTCATAAACACCATCCGCCATTAAAAAGCCCCGATCGAAGATTGACACGGTTGCCTCTTGTTCGGGCATATAAGCCCCATTCACATAAACAATCCGGTTCATCTTACTCTCCTTTTCGGGTTATCCCCAAAGATCAGCTTGCGGGGGATGCAGGCCTTTTTCATCATAAATCAAAGCATTTTGTCGGTCTTCTGCCAAAAACAAAGACCCGTCAAGATCAATCATATCCGCGCCTTGGGTCAACAAAGTCGCAGGAGCAATTGCCAATGAGCTTGAAACCATGCAGCCGATCATGATGCCAAACCCTTGTTTTTGCGCCGCCGCGCGCAACGCCAAGGCTTCTTGCAGCCCCCCGGTTTTATCCAGTTTGATATTCACCATGTCATATTTGCCTTTCAATGCCGCAAGGCTGCGCCGGTCATGGCAGGTTTCATCTGCACAAAGGGCAATCGGGCGCGGCAAATTGCGCAAAGCGTCATCATCGCCTGCAGGCAAAGGCTGTTCGATCAATTGCACCTTCGCAGCCTGTAAATCCGGCAGCAAAGCCAGATAGCCGTCTGCGCTCCAGCCTTCATTAGCATCAATGATAATATCGGATTGCGGCGCGGCCTTGCGCACAGCCTGCAGGCGGGGCAGATCCGTTTCAGCGCCCAGTTTGATTTTCAACACCGGGTGATGGGCATGTTTCAGCGCCTGTTGAAACATGGCGTCTGGCGTATCAAGCGAAATAGTCAGCGCCGAAATCACCGGTTGTGGCGCCGCTATGCCTAGCAAATCCCAAACCCGGCAGCCCCGCTGTTTGGCCTGCAGATCCCAAAGCGCGCATTCCACCGCATTGCGCGCGGCGCCGGGGGGCAAGGCCTGCGATAAGCCTTCAAGCGCTATATCGTTGGGCAATGCGCGGATCTGTGCCAGAACCGAGGCCGGCGTTTCGCCATATCGTGCATAAGGCAGGCCTTCACCGCGCCCCGATACGCCATTCTTCTCAACATTTACCGTGATCACCTGCGCGCTGTCTCGTTGCCCACGGGCAATACGAAACACCCGCGACAAAGGAAACCGGTCTTGCTGCGCTGTCATCACCTGCATTGATGCGCCCCCTATCGCGCGCCCAAAGAATAAAAAATTTCGCCCGCTTTTGCCAGCCAGGATGCAGTTCTGAACCCATATTTAAGCCATATAAATAAAAAAATGGAACCGCATTCCACCGCGATCATTCCCATTATGCTGCATCTGCAAAATAAGCTTGCAATTTAAAAAGTAACAAAATAACCAATACGGCGTATAAATTGAAATATCATTACTTTCTGTGAGGTTCATATCATGTCATTTCGTTTGCAACCGGCCCCCGTAGCCCGCCCCAATCGATGCCAGCTTTTTGGCCCAGGCTCGCGCCCGGCGCTGTTTCCAAAAATGGCCAGCAGCGCGGCAGATGTGATCAACCTTGATTTGGAAGATTCAGTTGCGCCCTCGGATAAAGACAGCGCGCGCACCAATGTCATAGACGCTCTTGCTAACGTGGACTGGGGACAAAAAACTCTATCTGTGCGGATCAACGGCCTTGATACGCCCTATTGGTATCGCGACGTGGTGGATCTGTTGGAACAAGCCGGACCGCGGCTTGACCAGATTATGATCCCAAAAGTTGGGAATGGCGCTGATATTTATGCCGTTGATGCTTTGGTCAGCGCGATTGAAACGGCGCGGGGCCGCGAAAAGCCAATCGCCTTTGAGGTGATAATCGAAAGCGCTGCGGGGATTTCAAATGTAAAAGAAATTGCCGCTGCCAGCCCGCGGTTGCAAGCCATGTCGCTTGGCGCCGCAGATTTTGCAGCCTCGATGGGGATGGCCACAACTGGCATTGGGGGCACACAAGAAAATTATTACATGCAGCATCAGGATCAACGCTATTGGTCAGACCCTTGGCATTGGGCCCAATCCGCAATCGTTGCGGCCTGCCGCATGCATGGGATCTTGCCCGTCGACGGGCCGTTTGGAGATTTTTCCGATGATGCCGGTTTCATTGCGCAAGCCAAACGCTCTGCCACTTTAGGCATGGTTGGAAAATGGGCGATCCATCCCAAACAAATTGCCTTAGCCAATCAGGTATTTACCCCGTCCGAAGACGATGTCAGGGAAGCCCGCGCCATATTAGACGCTATGCAAATTGCCAAATCCAATGGCGAAGGGGCAACGGTTTATAAAGGCCGGTTGGTAGATATCGCGTCGATCAAGCAAGCCGAGGTCATCGTGCACCAAGCCGAAATGATCGCCGCGTTTTAAAGCCACAGTTTAAGACCACAGTTTAAAGCCATTGTGCCGTGCATATGCCCGCTTCGGCGCGGCCGCGCTGAGAGCACGCAAATGCTTGAAACTTAGCGCAGGAGAATGCTAAAGCTCAACGCAGCGGGTCTGGGCTGTCTGATTGATTGCTGTTGGCGCGCGACGTACCTGCGCGGCTTTAGGAGAGCTGAATGACCCATTACCTCGAATTTGAAAAACCTTTGGCAGAAATTGAAGGCAAAGCGGAAGAATTGCGCGCCTTGGCGCGCCAAAATGAGGAAATGGATATAGAAGACGAAGCCCAAGCGCTTGATGCCAAGGCCGAAGCCTTGTTGAAAGATCTATATAAAAGCCTAACCCCCTGGCGCAAATGTCAAGTGGCCCGGCATCCGGAGCGGCCCCATTGTAAAGATTACATCAAGGCCTTGTTCAGCGAGTTCACGCCTTTGGCCGGCGATCGGAATTTTGCCGATGATCATGCCGTGATGGGAGGTTTGGCGCGGTTTGAAGACATGCCTGTGGTGGTGATCGGCCATGAGAAAGGCAATGATACGAAAAGCAGGATCGCGCGTAATTTCGGCATGGCACGCCCAGAGGGATATCGCAAAGCGATCCGGCTGATGGATATGGCTGATAAGTTTAATCTGCCGGTGATCACCTTGATCGACACTCCGGGGGCCTATCCTGGCAAAGGCGCCGAAGAGCGCGGACAATCTGAAGCCATCGCCCGCTCAACGGAAAAATGTTTGCAAATCGGCGTTCCAGTGATTTCCGTGGTGATCGGAGAAGGCGGATCGGGCGGCGCGGTGGCCTTTGCCACAGCCAATGCTTTGGCGATGCTAGAGCATTCGATTTATTCTGTGATCAGCCCGGAAGGCTGCGCCTCAATCCTCTGGAAGGATTCGGAAAAAATGCGCGAGGCGGCAGAAGCCTTGCGTCTAACGGCGCAAGATCTCACCAAGCTGGGCGTGAATGATCACGTCATCTCTGAGCCAATGGGCGGGGCGCATCGTGATCCCGATGCCGCGCTTGCCAATGTTAAGACGACGATTGCCAAAATTCTGAAAGATTTAGCGGGCAAAGATCGAAACGCTTTGATCAAACATCGGCGCGAAAAATTTTTAGCGTTGGGATCCTCGCGCCTCAGCGCTTAAGCCTTAAGCCTTAAGCATCCTTAGGCCTTTGGTGACATCCGAGCGAACTGCAATGCGCAAACTGGGCTCATCACCCGATTTTAACGCTTCCAAAATAACGCGGTGAAAATGGGGCGGCTCTTTGCGACGCAGGCGCCCGTATAGCGCGCGCATCGTGGGCCCCAATTGCAGCCAGACCGTTTCCGCCATCGCCAGCATAGCCGGGGCCTGCGCGCGCAAATAAAGCGTGCGATGAAATTCTAGATTGGTGCGAATATAAGCCACCGCATCTTCTTCGATAACGGCCGCAGCAACGAATCCGTTGATTGCCTCCAAACGGTCAATCAGCGCCAAATGCGCCCGCGGCAACGCCCGGCTCGCCAGCTCAACCTCGATCAAGGCGCGCAGCGCTGCAAGCTCTTCAATCCGCTCATTGCTCAATTCGGGCGTTGAAATACGGCCCGATGCCGAAATCGACAACGCCCCTTCAGCCGCCAAGCGGCGAATGGCCTCGCGCGAGGGCGTCATGGACACACCGAACTCTTGCCCCACCCCGCGCAGCGTCAACGGCGTACCCGGACTGACCTGACCGTGCATAATACGGCTGCGAAGCCCGCGATAAACGTGCTCATGCGCGGAGGCGCCCGCATCAGTTTTTTGAAAAGCGTTCCTCATAGGGTTGTGTGATCACAAATAATCCAAAGGTCAATCAACAAATTGAAAGCGATGCAAACTGGCGCCCTGCGCCTTTAACCAAGCGCGCGGCGCCTCATACTCACCATATAAATCACCAACCTGATCCCAAAACTGCGCTGAATGATCCATAAATTTCAAATGCGCCACCTCATGCGCCGCCACATAAGACAATACGTCAAAGGGCGCCAAAACCAACCGCCAGGAATACATAAGCGCTTTATCTTGGGTGCAAGAGCCCCAGCGCGACCTCGTATCGCGCAAACTTAACCGCGCATATTCCATACCAAGACGGGCCGCAAACTTATCCGATTCTTCCACCAGATGATCGCGCGCCAAAGCCTTTAAATAGCCCTGCAACCGCGCGGCAGGTTTAGGCTTGTCAAAGGGTACCTGCACAACGCCACCACCATGAGAAACGCGATGGCTGGCGCCGCTGGCGATCTGATGCTCAACACCCAGAATGGGCAGGCTGTTGCCCAGCGCAATCGCGCTTGGCGCGGGCAGTTTATCTAGGTTCTGGCGCAGCCAGGATTCTCTTTCCGCGATAAAGGCTTGTAATTGGCGTTCTGGTACTTTTGGCGGTGCGGTTAATGTGATCCGCCCGTCTAGCGAGGAGACCCGGAGGCTCAGCCGCTTAGAGCGTGCCGATCGTTTCACTTGAATAACAATATCGGACCGGCCAGACAGTATTATCGCGCGCATATTTGACCCGTTTTTAACGAAAGATGACCTTTGTACCGCTTTTCGGGCTTAAAGCCTTTGACACGATGGCTTGGTTATGGCAGTTGCCCCAGATATTTCGCAAGATAAAAGTTTAGAAAGAAGAGCACATGCCAAAAGAAGAATGGGGTGTAAAACGTGTTTGCCCCACGACAGGCAAACGGTTTTATGACCTGAACAAATCGCCCATCGTCAGCCCCTACACGAATGAAGTTGTAGAGCTGGATCAAAATAAAAACCGCATGATCGCAGCAGATGCCGCAGATATGTCGACGGTGCGCGATAAAGAAGCAGAGCTTGAATCAGAAGATATCGTTCTGGAAGAAGACGCCGATGATGTAGAAGTTAATCTGGCGGATGACATCCTAGAAGATGACGAAGAAGATACGGTTCCTTTGGAGGAAATCGCAGATATGTCATCGGATGACGATAGCTGACATAAAGAAAATAGCATGGGGCGGAATTTAACCTTGATAACGCCCCCTGCTTTGCCTAGACAGCATTTAAACCTGTTTTAAACGGGGCCTTAGCTCAGCTGGGAGAGCGCTACAATGGCATTGTAGAGGTCAGGGGTTCGATCCCCCTAGGCTCCACCAAAACACCTATTTACAAAAAAATTAATGTTGCGCGCGAAGCGGGTAAGATCTTTGGGGTGGCTTGGTTGATATTCCACAGCAACACCCGGTTCATCTTGCCCATTATTATGGTGCAGGCGGCCCATCGAACAATTTGCCCCGACCTCGAGGGCGCGGCGGCACACCGCCCTCACTTTTCTTCAATGCTGCAAAAAGCAGCTTGCGCGCTTGATCAAAAACGCAGCCCGTGTGATCGCATCAATTTCAACACATCCGATCATCAGAGCGCACGGTTCAAACCGCCCATGTAACCAAGGCTTGGACACAGCCCAGCCCTCAAAAAAACATAAAGCAAATCCACTTTGCGACAGCGCACTATTGAAAGCGGCGCTGCCTTCTCTCTGCGGATGCGAGGATAGGCCCATCAAAAGGGAATTTCATCATCCTCAAAAGACCCGCTGCCAGATTGCGCTGGAGGATAAGCATCTTGATTGTCAAAGCGTCCCGGACCGTCAGCACCCTGACCATCTTTGGATACTTTCCAGGCTTTCACATCCGTGTACCAACGGCCATTATATTCCCGGCTTTCAAGATCGATAGAAACTTCTACTTGGTCACCCTTGTTAATATTGAACTGGTCAATTTTATCACCCCAAGCCATAAAGCAAATCTTTTTGGGATAATTAGCGTCCGTTTCCAAAACATATTCTTGTTTGCGCCATTCACCATTGGCCGATTGCCCCGATTTTAAGGGCAATAATTCAACAATCTTTCCTTTAATTTCCAACGTCACACCTTTTGTAAAAGCTTCAAGTTCCAGTTTTTCGCAAACTTAATTTGATTGCCTAAGATACACAACGCCAGAGCGATAAATGATCCAAAATCTTATCGCTGGCGTATTCTATGTAAGATGTAGCAGGGGTCGCGGGTGAAAACACGCGCTTTGGAGCAAAGCTAAGCCCTGAGAAAATGGAGATGAATATGAGTTGCAATTGTGGTCGTTCGCCAACCGGAAAATGTGTTGGCTGGCACAAACTGGATGAAGATCAGTACCTTGAAAAGAAAGCCGCCTGGGACGCGAAACAGGCTGCAAAAAAAGACGCGGCTTGAACCGACCAATCGCATCGTCAACCTTAAGGGAAATAGTATGAACGCATATAGCAACATCAAAAGCACAGAGGTGGTTCTGCAGCATTGTTTTAAAAAAACAAAGAATACAGACAGAGAGCAAGCGATGCATTACGGGCGTTTATCTGGCTATTTTGACGAGACAAATGGACTGACACGCTCCGGAGAATATTTGGCGCAGTTTTTACAATTGGACCTAGCGCATGAGAGAGCGGGTTAAATGATTCCAACCGATTCTTTCCGTGGGTTTTCAGGTCGCGATCAAACGCCTTGCGATTGCGGAATGTGCGCACCAAATACCATCGATTGGAGCGCGCTGACAAGCACCGAGAAAATGGTGAAAGCCATGCTATTAAAAGCCCAAATAACCGCCGAGTTAGAGGTCAACGCGCCCACCAAGACAGGAGATTTATGATGTTGAATTACACACTATTGAATGAACGAAACGGCGATGCTTTTGATATGGCCTTTAAAAGCGAGCAAAAACTTCAGCAATATCTCGATGCGAACGAAAACTTAAAAATCGTTGGCAGCAGTAAAGCCTATCTTCCAACCCGCCATATCAGAATGAAAAGCGAGCAGCAGATAGCCGAATGAACTAGTCGCTCCAGACGCGCTGCAAATCAGCCTCAAGATTTTCCCAAAACCCGCTACAACTAAGCGCGACGCATTGCTCAAACCATTTTTGAGAGAACTCTAAAGCCAGGTTTTGCTTTTCTTCAAATCCGGTCACCACCCGTGCTTCATAGGCATCCATGATTATTTCCCAGGCGGCAGGGCTTCCCAGTTCTATGCGGTTATAATAGCTGAAAGGTCTCGCGCCGTTTCTTTTTTCTATAACAAATTTTGCAAAAGCTTCTGTGTTATTGCACGTCTCCAAAGCCAGTTCTAACGCATGCGCGCCTGCAACAGCTTTGCTTGGCACGCATAGCGGCAGCGACAGAGCGAGCGCCATCAAAAACCAGATGATTGGAGTAGGCATATTTTCTTAGCGATCTTCCATCTTTTCTAACATCGCCATCAGACGCTCTGCGATACCGCTATCCTCAAAACTTTCTGAAATGCATTGATCTGTTCCAAGAAATGGTAGCTTCTCTGATGTCCAGATTTCGGCTTTTGGCGACAGGTCTTTTGCTGTGTTAAACAGCCCTAATGGAATGCCAACCATGCCTTCCATCACTTCAGGCGCAGGATGGGTTTTACAACGAACATGACACTTTTTACAAAAATGCGCCGTATTCAAATAACCACTGCCACCTTCAAACTGATAGATATCCGTTTCACCGGATTGCGTGATCTCCGTAACCGCATATAAGCAGCCTAACTGATAGCTGCCCGATAATTTCCGGCAATTCATACAATTGCATTGAATAATCAACATTGGGTCTAAGTCGCTTTCGAATTGAAACTGACCACAAAGACAAGAACCTTGATGTTTCAACCTTTTTCTCCCTTGATTTTGTGCAATAATAACCCAAAGGAGACCTTTATGAAATCAGAATTAACAATGGCCCCGGTTGAAAATACATAAAAGTAACATTAAGCACCCGTCACAGCGCCCCGCATCCCACCACGGGCCAAAACCCCGCCCGAAAACCTGCGTGTAATTATAATGAGCGAAACCGCGTTGTGTATTTCTATGTCAGTGGGTACCTCTCATTTGCGCAATCCTCCCCTGCTCTCGCCTCACGAAGCCCGCCTGCGCGTTGCGCAGCTCAAGGCTAAAGTCAGCAATGGTGAAGATCCAGCAGCAACTCTGCCGCGCAAAACTGTTGAAACCTGACATTAAGGGTTTCAACAAATGCCGCTGAGACTGAAGCTTGGTAAAGCTAAATAGAAGATCTTGAGCCATGCCTCAAAGCATAAACACGAAGAACATATGCATTCGAAGAAGATGTTACGCGAGTTGGGCATTCAAAACACCCTCTTCCCATCACAAATCACAGGGCGCGCGATAGGTAAATTTACGTCCCCCCATAGTCACCAAAAATCAAAGCCCAGCCATCAGCTGCCAGCCAAAGCATGCAAGCGGTTTCACGTTTTTTGACGATCTGGCAGGTGAAAAGATCATCACCCACAATTCAGCCAAAAATACCTTTCGCCGGCATAAACTCAGGGCCTCTGCCCAGCGCAAAGCATTTTAATCACCTCCGCAATTGCAAAAGCTTGGATGGTGAGAAAATGAACTGCGCAAAGACGATGCGCATGTCTTGCAGTTTAAGATTATCCGCATTTTCAGCATGACCCAGCCGTCTTATTTAACACGTTATAATAGCTATCTAAGCGACCAGTAATTGCACATAAAGCGCGCACTGCGGGAAGTTTAAATATGAATAGGAACCAATAGCTCGGGCTCAATCACCCGCGCATTTGGAACCGCCTTAATCAAATTATCCGCAGATTGCTCAAGAACTGGGAACGTTTTGTAATGGCAGGGAATAATAGTTTGAAAATCAAAAAATTTTGCAGCTGCATAGCCTGCGCGCTTCATATCCATGGTGAAATACCCCCCCGCCGATAAGATGCCGATATCGGGGGCGTGAAGATCATTAAAAATCTGCATATCAGCCATCACATCCGTATCACCAGAAATATAAATCGTGTGCCCTTCAGCAGAGATCATAAATCCACATTCGCTTCCAACACAGTGAGGCCCACCTTGCCCAGAAATTGTTGAGCTGTGCACCGCATGCACCATCGTTACAGCAACATCTCCCAACATCACTGTTCCACCCTTATTAAACCCGATACCTTCGATTGCTTCGGTTTTCACCCAATGACTGATCAGATCAACTTGCCCGACAATAGGTATATTTTTAGCCTTCGCGATCGGCAGCGTATCGCAGATATGATCGAAATGTGCATGCGTTAGCAAAATATGGGTGGCGCCCTGTATCGCCTCTGCATGCTTTTCTTCCGGCAAAATGGGGTTTCCAGTGAGCCACGGATCAATCAATAAAACCTGCTGCGCGATCTCTATTTTAAAAGATGCATGGCCCAACCAAATAATCTTCATTTTTGCGCCCCTTGCATGAAAGTTTAAGATGTAAGGCTGACTGGTTTTTATTTTTTTTGCAATTGTTTTTAAGGGTAAAAATCGACGTTCAAACTCAAAGATAATAAATGATGCTCAAATGCGTACTCTCTTCGAGATCCGCGAATACACTATGCTAATCGGAGACCCGTTTCGATGGTAACGGCTAAGTTTTTAAACACGCCCTCCTGCAAAGCGCCCTGCAATCTCACCAAGGCTCAACGCGGTTAACAATCCATTGCCCGACAAATAGCCCGATACATCCGGGCCTGACACGCCACAGGCAGCTCCGCCGCAGGCAAAGATATTTTCAAACGCTATACCATTTGGCTTTTGAATCTGAGCGCGCGCATTCACCTTCAACCCGCCTTGCGTGTGAAAAAGCGCTCCAGTCACTTTAACCGCGTAATAGGGCGGCTTAAGCATTTTTTCGGGTTTAAAACGACGCCCGAAGGGATCAGGAATTTCTTGTGACGCATAGCTTTGGCATTCTTTCAATGTATGCTCCAACGCCACGCGGTCTATTGCCAGCATTTTTGCAAGCGCATCGCAGCTCTCGGCGCGCAAAACCGCGCCATTTTCTTCAGCCTTTACAAAATCATCAAAGCCCCGCCCCAACTCCAAAAGCCGCTGGTCAAATATGTTAAATGCAACTTGATCAGGTTGGCCAATTACCGATACTGCTTGCTCGGAATAGCCTTGATGTTCATTTGAAAAGCGCAGGCCATTCTTATTGATTTGAATTCCACCTTCCATCATCAAAGCCCATGTCACCAAAATGCCATGCGGATGTGCAACCGATCCATGGCCCTGATACCCTGACAGATGCGCAAGCTCAGCCCCCAAAGCTGCACCCCAAATGATCGCTTCCCCCTGATTTCCGGGATGGCCAAAATACAATGCATCTTTCATCTCAGGAATATGCTCTGCAATCAAATCTGGATTGCCGCCATACCCGTTACAGGCCAAAATCACAGATGACGCCGCGATATGTTCAACATCCTTGTTGGGCCGTTGGCATATAGCGCCCAACGCCATATCATTTTGATCCACAATAAGATCCGTGATGAGAGCATCAGTTACAACCAAAATATCTTTAGCGGTAACGGCAGCTTCAAGCCGGTTTACAAGCCCAATCCCAGTGGTTTCAGGCACAGCATGCATCCGATGATTGCTATGCCCCGGATAAAGAAAGTTATCCAAAACATGGAAAGGTATATTATAGCTGCCAGAGAGCCAATCAATCGTTTTAGAAATTTGCTGAACGATTTGTTGGACATAAATTGGATCCGCGCTGTGATGGTTTTTGTTCAAAATATCACTACAGAAAATATCTTCGCTGTCATCGATCTGTTGCGCCTGCTGGGCACGGGTCCCGGCTGCGGGAATTAGCCCAGATGACAGCGCGGTTGAACCCGACAGGCGCGTTTCACGCTCGGCGATCAGAACCGTCGCGCCCGCCTCCTGCGCGGCAAGAGCCGCCGTCAGGCCCGCGGCGCCGCCGCCAATGACAAGGCAATCAACATCTATATCAGATGGAAACGCGTTTCTTCTGATAATGCCGGACACTGGTTTTCATCCTTCAAATAAATTTATGGCATCCCGTATAGAGATCACATCCCCAACCGTGGCGAGTGATGCAATCGAGATATCATGGGTTTCGGCACTAAAGGCGGCACACCCATCCTCTAATGTGATGGTGTGGAAATCACGCACATGCGCCTCTCGCACCGTTGATGCGACGCCGCCATTGGTAACAATTCCACAAACCATTAAGGTTGTGATCCCCGCGCGATTAAGCGCAAACTCCAAGCGCGATTGATAAAACGCCGAATAGGCTACCTTTTCGATCGTGATATCCGCAGGCTGAAGCTCATCGACCAAACTATGCCCCCACCCACCGGGCTTGAAATCACCCCGCGTGAGAAACGGCCTTAATTTTTTCAGATGCGTCGAGATAAAAGGCGCGCCTTGTTTTCCGGGCACCAAAGTAAACTGCGTGGAAACGATCCAACCGCCAGCGCTTCGTACAACATCGAGCAAAGGGCCAATCTTTTCGGGCAAAGCTGCAATCGCCGAACTAGAGGTTCCAGAGCGCCCATAAGCCCCTTCAGGGTGCAAAAAATCGTTCTGCAAATCGACGATAAGCACTGCCGTTTGCGAGGGAATAAATTCATGTTGAGACATTTAATCCTCCTCTGATTTCATAATAATATTACCAAAATCATCAACCTCTGCACTCAGACCAGGGTCGACGTAAATCGTTGCATCTGGCTGCACCAACAGCGCGGGGCCTAAAATTTTGCTGCCCTGAGGCAATAAAAGGCGGTCGTAAATACCCGCGTCATGCCAGGCACCATTTGCAAATATCTTTTGATCTGCCAAGTAACAGGCTGCAACGCTTTCAGCACGTTTTCCGCGTGCCAGCATTTTAATATCAATCTGCGGACGCTTCCCAATCACCGACAGGCGCAGGTTTAAAATTCGAATTGGGATTTGATCCAACAATCGGCTATAGGTTTTGAGATAGGTTGCCTCAAACGCGGCTCGGATAAGGTCCGGGCTTATGGGCTTATCGCTGGGGATTGGCACCGCAACAGCGTGGGTTTGCCCCATATAGAGCATATCCAATTCGATCACGCTTTCTGTTGCCACCAACTGCGCTTTTGATTTTTTGATGATCGAATGCCCCATCTGCGTCATCGCCTGGATCAGCCCATTTATCTCCTTGCAATTAAGGCCATCCAGCATCGTATTTAACGTGCGTACTTCATCATGGCGAAGGTCAGACATCACGCAACCCAAGGCCGAGTTTACGCCCGGGTAGCGGGGAATAACCGCCGCTGCTAAACCGATATCTTGCATAAGGGCCCCTGCATGAAGCGCCCCGCCGCCCCCGAAAGGCATGGCAGCAAATATTTTCGGATCATGACCGCGCTCAATCGAAATCAGCCGTATCGCGCCCGCCATTTTGGAATTGGCCACTTTAATAAGCGCTTCTGCGGTTTCTTCGACATCCATCCCCAATGGGTCAGCGATATGCGTTTTTATCGCGGCCACGGCGGCGTCACGATCCAAAGCCTCGAGCTTGTTGCCGATCGGTTTGCGCGCATCAATGCGGCCCAAAACCAAATTTGCATCTGTAACGGTGGGGCGTTCATTTCCCAAGCCATAGCACGCCGGACCGGGATCAGAGCCCGCGCTATCGGTTCCTATTTCAAGCAGGCCTGTTTCATCGATATGCGCGATTGAGCCGCCCCCTGCCCCAATCGTTGACATTTCAATCATCGGGGTTCGGATAACCATTCCAAAATCAATACTGGCTTGTGATGTCAGCATGTTTTGGCCATCGGCCACCAGCGATACATCAAATGACGTACCCCCCATATCGCAGGTAATCACATTTTCAAAACCAGCAGCCTTGGCAATTTGTCGCGCCGCCACAACACCTGCAGCAGGGCCCGACAGCGCCGTGCGCACCGGAAGCGCTTTGGCTGTATCAACCGACATAATCCCGCCATTAGACTGAACGATTAATATTTCAGAGCCAGCGTCATCCTCTGCAATGCGGGTTTCCAAACGCGCCAGATAATTGGCAACAACCGGCTGCAGATAGGCGTTCAAACTCGCCGTAGAGCAACGTTCAAATTCGCGAATTTCAGGAAGGATTTCTGTCGCCACACTGACATAATCATTGGGCCAAACCTGCCGCAAAATCCGTGCAGCTTTGGTTTCATTATCCGTATTTGCATAGCCATTGATAAAAAACAGACAGACAGAGTCACAACCTTGAGCAATCAAATCCTGCGCCGCCGCTTTAATTGAAGCTTCATCCACATCTTTCACAACCGTACCATTCGCCAAGGTACGTTCGGGCACTTCCAGACGGCATTTGCGTTCAATGACCGGCGTAAATTGCCCCCAAAGCCCCCAGGTTGAAGGGCGATCGCGCCGCCGCATTTCCAGAACGTCGCGAAACCCTTCGGTGGTTATGATGCCGGCCTTTGCCCCCTTGCGCTCTAACAAAGCGTTGGTTGCAACCGTGGTTCCGTGAATGATCGTGGATACAGAACTGAGATCATGATCGGTTGCCGCCAGAATACCGCTTAGAAATCCGTTGGATTGATCGCCCTTGGTAGAGGGAACCTTTTCAACTCTGACGGCGCCAGTCGCCTCATCAAGCGCCAACGTGTCGGTGAATGTGCCGCCAACATCGACACCAATAACGATTGATTTACTCATGATTTTTTTCCAGAAACGTAACCTTGCGCAAGATCATTGCGTATCAGCTCTTCAGGGCGCTCTTGCGCGTTACCATAGCCACCTCCACCCGGAGTTTCCAAACGAACCCGTTGACCTCTGCGCAGTTTCACGCCCGTGATTTTTGAGGCCAAAGGCGGCGTTTTATCGGGAAAAGCAGTCTCTTCATCAGCGCTTTGGTAAGCAAATTTATTCATCGCCCCAGCGCCTCCTCCAACGACTCCAGGAGGCGGGAATTTACCACGCTCGCCAAACAAAAACACCGTGGCACTTTCTTCCAGCAACTCAATTTCATAGATGGCTCCCAACCCGCCACGATGCTTCCCAACGCCGCCCGAATCCGGACGAAGCGCCCATTGCGTGAAGGCCACCGGATAGGCCGCTTCAAGGATTTCCAATGGCGGGATCGTTGCGGTTGAAATGGGCGCATTACCATGGTTCAGCCCATCTCCTTCTGGGTGCCCACCATGGCCACCGCCAAAAAACGAAAACATCACCCAACGCGCGCCGTTTGAGCGATGCCCCGCCATAGACAAGGCATTGATGGTTCCATAGGCGCAGCCATTCACCCGCTCGGGCGCAATATGCTCGAAAGCACAAAACAACACATCAATGAGGCGTAGGATGGTTTCCGTGTAGCCCCCAACCGGCTTTGGCGCTTTCACGCTTAAAAAACTATCTTCGGGTATGATAAACTCGACGGGCTGTAAAACGCCCGCATTCGCCGGCACATCGGTAAAGATGTGTTTCAATGCTACATAGGTTGCGGCAATCGTTGTTGATCGGGAAATATTCACTGGCCCTGCACAGGCCTGGCTCGAACGGCTGAAATCCACCGTGAGGCGTTCGCCATCAATGCTCAGATCAACCGCCAGTTTAAGCGCCACATCATGCACGCCATCATTGTCAAGAAAGTCTTCGACAGAGATCGTACCATTTGGCAAAGCCTGCAAATGGTCGCGCATCATACGATTTGCACGCGATTTAAGGAGGCCCAGCGCGGTTTGTATATCGGTTTCGCCATATTGATCAAGCAGGTCGTTCAACCGTTGATGGCCTAAATCAAGCGCATTGATTTGGCCGTTAAGATCTCCATAAAGTGAATTTGGCAAGCGCGAATTGGAGGAAAGAATATCCACAATATCTGTGTTCAAAACTCCGGCTGAAAAAAGTTTTACTGGGGGAATCAACATGCCTTCTTGAAAAGATTCCGTGGCTTCTGGATTGTAATTTCCAGGAACATTGCCGCCCACATCATGCCAATGCCCAACCGAAGCCAAATAACAAAAGACGGTTCCATTTCGATAGATCGGCTTGACCAGTCGAAAATCAGACAGATGCGTCCCCCCCTCATAAGGGTCGTTGAAGATGAACACATCCCCATCGCTTAAATTACCATCGCGCGCAACTTTTTCGATCACCGCCTTGACCGCAAAAGCCATCACTCCAACAAAAATCGGTAGCCCAGACTTGCCTTGTACCAAGGTTTCACCGGTGATCGCATCGTAGATGCCATGGCTGGCATCATGCGCTTCAGCGATAATCGGGTTAAACGCAGATCGAAACAAAGTGGCATCCATCTCATCGGCGATTTGCTCAAGCCTGCCCTTCAAAATCGCAAGGGTGACCGGGTCTAAACTCATATCCGTCATAATATGTTCAAATATTCCCTTGATCTTCGTATTTGCGCCCGAGCTCAATCAGGTCTTTGGTGCCGAGTAAATCGTTCAGACCGTTAAAGTCGTGCATTTTATCTGAAAATTTCTGATTATTTCCATGGGTCAGCAAGCCAGTGTAATAGGCCTGCAAATGATGCGCAATCGCGCGCACAGCCCCGCCAGGAAATATGGCTATTTTATAACCGAGCTTTGCCAGTTCACTGGCGGAAGAAATCGGTGTTTTACCACCTTCGACCATATTGGCCAAAAGGGGGATCTGAGCTGAAAATTCTGCGCATATATGCTGCATTTCTTGAAGCGATTGGGGGGCTTCGACAAATAAGATATCGGCCCCCGCCTCTTTATAGGCCCAGGCGCGCTCAATCGCTTGGGCAAACCCCTCAACCGCGCGCGCATCCGTGCGCGCAATGATCAACGTCTCCTCACTGGCACGGGCGTCAAGCGCAGCCTGAATTTTCCCAACCATCTCTTGCGTTGAGACCAGTTTTTTCCCATCCAAATGGCCACATTTCTTTGGAAAAGACTGATCTTCAAGTTGAATCGCATGCGCGCCTGAACGCTCAAAACTACGCACCGTGCGCTGAACGTTCAACGCATTGCCAAAACCTGTATCTGCGTCGACAATTATCGGAATATTTATGCGATCGGTGATTGCGGCGATCGTGTCATTCACTTCAGAAACGCTGATCAGGCCAATATCAGAGGTTCCAAATCGCGTATATGCTAGGCTGGCCCCCGATAAATAAAGAGCCTGAGCGCCCGACTGGCTTGCGATCAAACCCGACAAAGCATCATACACACCTGGCGCAATGATCAGACCGTCTTTTTCAAGCGCGTCGCGCAAACTCATTGGCCGCTCTCCTCACGTTGAAACCGCTTCTCCAGATGTGGCACCAGACCACCATCCAAAATGAGGCGTTTCAAAAAGTCTGGTAAAGGGTTCAGCGGAATATTCGCGCCTCGCCCTTCTAGGCTCAATGTAGCCGCGTGAAAGTCAAAATCCACATCTGCTCCATCAACCAATTCTGGCAAACCCATAAGCGCTGCATCTATTACCAAGACAGGCAATCCCAAATTAATCGCATTTCGATAAAAAATACCCGCAAAACTGGGGGCAATAATCGCAGCTATCCCCAAATATTTCAAAACTTCAGCGGCTTGTTCACGCGAAGATCCAACCCCCATATTGGCATTGGCCAACATCACATCGCCAGGCCGTACAGAAGCGGCAAATTCAGGCCGCACCGCCTCAAGGCAATGGCGCGCCAGCTCTTCCAAGGGCTTTTTCATATAAAAGCCCGGCGCCAAAACATCCGTATCAATCGTTGTGTCAAACCGCCACAAGCGCGCCATCTATCCGCCCCCCATAACCTGTCTGGGGTCACTCAATCTGCCCGTGACGGCCGAAGCGGCGACCGTGTAAGGAGAGGCCAAATAAACTTGTGAACTCGGCGCGCCCATGCGGCCTTTAAAATTACGCGCCGTCGAAGATAGACAAACTTGGTTCTCTGCCAAACGATCTTCTCCATAGCCAGCGCAGATACCGCAGGAATTGGCTAAAAACTCGGCGCCAGCATCCTGCAAAATTTGCATTATTCCATCCTGCGCGGCGCGATTTTGATCGCGCAAACTGGCCGGCGCAACTTTCAACGTCACATTTTTTGCAATACGCCGCCCCTTTAAAACCTCTGCGGCTGCAGCCAGATCTACATATTTGGCACCCGTACAGGCCCCAATATAGGCCACATCAAAGGAAATATTACGAAAAGCATCTGCCGCATCAGCGTTTTCAGGGGAATGCGGAGCCGCAATTTGCGGCTCTAAACTGGCAGCATCAAATTGCATTACATTTTCAGCGCTTTCCGCCGCCTCTATCTGAAAATCGCGCCAATTTGCAGGCACCGTGCCACCCGCGGCCTGTACAAAAGCGACGGTAGCTTCATCTGGCGCAATTAAACCGGCTTGCGCACCCAGCTCTGCCGCCATGTTAGATAAGGTCATCCGCTCTTGCATAGAAAGCGCTTGAATGGTTTGCCCAGCATATTGGATGGCCTGATACCGCCCGCCCCCCATACCGATTTTACGACACATTGCCAGCATCATGTCTTTCGCCGTTACATAAGCGCTTAACTGATTGCGCCATGACATAAGGATCGTCTCTGGAACCTTGATCCAAATTTCGCCCGTTGCAAGCACCCCGGCCATTTCAGTCGCACCGATGCCAAACATATAGGCGCCAAAGGCGCCACCGGTGGGTGAATGGCTATCCCCCCCAACGCAGAAAAGCCCTGGAGCCAAATGCCCTCGCTCGGGCAGAACAACATGGCAAATGCCCTGCTCATCATAAAATTTATCTATAGATTGGTCTTGGACCCATTGTTTTGTCAAAGCTTGAATGGCTTGCGTTTCCGCATTATCCGCCGGCACATAATGATCCGTCACCACAACGATCTTATCTTTATCCCAAACCTGCCGCTGCAATCGATCTAAAATCGGTTTGACCCGCCGCGGACCGCCGGAATCGTGGATCATAGCCAGATCAACCTCGCAGATCACAACATCATCAACGCGCAGCTTTGACTGGCCAGAGGCCCTAGAAATAAGCGCTTTTGCTAAAGTATCCATTCAAACTGCCTATCACAGAATTGTCACATTGCTATAATCTTCTTTGGCCTTCTCGGCTGCTTACTATTAAGATACGGCGATTGCTCGGATTTCAACGGGCAAAAATACAAAGGAAGATGGAATGCCGCTTATAGAATGTACGTTGATCGAAGGCTATGATGCGCCGACGCGCCGTTTGGTTTGCGAACGAATAACCGATGCGGCCTGTTCTGCCATTGGGGCATCACCTGAATTTGTAATCGTAACGGTAAAAGAAGTTGCGCCCGAAAATTATATGCGCGGGCGCAGCCCCAAAAAGCCCGCCGCCGCGCCAAGACAGCCCGATCAAATTGTAAGGGCGTTTCTTGCGGCAATGGAAAAGCGCGCGCTGGATGAGGCAGTTGGCTGGCTAGCGGATGACGTCAAACTGATATTCCCAGGCGGGGTAAGTTTCAGCCATCCTGACCAAGTGGTGGCTTGGGCAAAAACGCGATATCAATCCGTTTCCAAAACAATAGAAAGCATGGAAACGGCTTTTGAAGGTGAAAGCGCATCCGTATTTTGCTTTGGAACGCTTCAAGGCACTTGGCTGAATGGCGAAAGCTTTGCGGGCATTCGTTTCATCGACCGGTTCGCCATACGCGGTGGCAAAATTACAGAGCAGCAGGTCTGGAATGACTTGGCAGAGAACAAGCATCAACATTAGGGGCGCTAACGCAATGGCCGAGACAATTCTTCAGAAACGCGTGTTGGACTATTTTCGTGGTGTCGACCAAGAAGATTTGGCCCTTATATTAACAACATTATGCCAAGACTGTCTATTTTCGGTCGAAACGCATGGAATCGTGCTAAAAGGGCATCAAGAGATTAGCGGAATGTTCCAGCGGCTATGGTCCAAGCATGAATGGGTGCGCCATGACCAGTTTTCATTTGTAGAAAATGCAACGAATGCCGAAATTGCCACCCGGTTCAGAGTCACCAATATGCTAAAAACGGGTCAGCTGGTCTATAAATCCAACTGCAACTTTTTCACGCTTAAGGATGAAAAGTTTCACACTGTGCGCGTTTATATGGCCGGCGAAAACACGCTGAACCATGCTGATGCGGATTAGTGATTAAATTCACCGGCAGCGTCCATCATTGCCTGCACCATAGCATCGCGCGGTGCTGGCGATGTTGGATAGGCGCGCGCGCTTTGCATAAGCCCCAAACCCAGCAAGGTTTCCACCAGTTTATAAGTCAATGGGCCGGGATTGATCACCGGGATATCTAACGCATCAGCAAGATACGCATGGGCTTGATGCATTGTGGTTGACCCCAGCAAAATAACATCAGCGCCGTCTTGATCGATCGCTTGCTGCGCAGCAGACAATAATTTTGAAAAAATCTCTTCTTCTTTACCTTCTAATAAGGCTTGATTGTCCGGAGCCACGTCGATCGATCTTATCGAGGCCATTTGCGTCTGAAGACCCAAGTCTTTTGCCGTTTTTTGGTAAAGATGATCCCATTTTTTCCACATTGTCAGAATTGAAAACCGCCGCCCCAACATCAGGGCGGTTAACATGGAAGCCCGTCCGGGCCCGACAACCGGGATCGATAAAATCGAGCGTAACGCAGCCACTCCGGAATCGCTCATCGTATCCACGCAAACGGCATCAAACCCATCCTCTACAGCGCTTTGACCAGCTTCCAGAATTGCCACATCCGCAAGCACCATATCAGCCTCTGAAATATAGTTTTTAGGCGCAGCTTTCACCGCTTTGAATGTAAATGCCATTTGCTCAGACATTTGAACCGCTTCGAGCTGTTGTTTACGCAGGGCCAAATTGTCTTTTGACATTGGAAACGGAACAATCACCAAAATTTGCTTCATATATTCATACCACTGTGCAACTCTTCTACAGGCTTTACTCGATCTAGGACGCCACCAATGATATCGCTTGTCAATAGACGTCTGTTTATAACCGGGATGGGAAGTGGCATCGGCCTTGCCAGCGCGCGCCTTGCCAAAAGCCTTGGCGCGCATGTTTCAGGGACTGTTTTCAACAAGGCACAACGTGACGCAGTTGCGCCGATAGTCTCTGCTGATCACTGCTTTGAGCTGGACGTCACCGATCAAAACGCATTGCACAGCGCGATACGGCAAGCCGCAGAGGCATCCCAGGGCCTAGACGGGATTTTATCTTCAGCTGGTATGATTAAACTGCTGCGCAGCGAAGAGACCAGCCCGCCAGATTGGGCCCGCATTCTGGATGTGAATTTGAATGCGAGCTTTCAGCTTGCCAAATGCGCTATTCCCTATTTGCGCCAAAATAAAGCAAGCGCTATTGTTATGATCTCAAGTCAAATTGGCCTCGTCGGGCATAAAAATGCAGCGGCATATGCCGCCTCAAAATCTGCAATTAATGGTTTGGCCCGAGCGATGGCGCTTGAGCTTGCGCCAGATAACATACGCGTAAATGCCATTGCACCGGGCCCAATCGCAACCGATATGACAGCCGCGACGCGCGCCAACAAATCCCGCTTCGAAGCCTTGACGCAAGCAATACCTTTGGGCCGTTTTGGACGCGCCGAAGAAATCGCCAACCTGGCGGCATTTTTACTTTCCGACGCGGCCTCTTTCATAACCGGTCAGGTGATTGTGGCAGATGGCGGGTTCACCGCGCAATGACTTACAAGCCCAAATATGACCTTTTCAAATCACTGTTTTCGCGTAAGTCAGCAGCAGGGCCGGACATAGCGACCGTACCCTCTGCAATCACATAAGCCCGATTTGCAATCGCAAGCGATTGAATGACATTCTGCTCCACCAATATCACGGCGAGACCGCTTTCATTGATCTGTTTTATCAATGTGAACATCTGCTCCACCAATAAAGGAGAAAGGCCCAAAGATGGCTCATCCAATAGCAGCACGCGCGGCTCTCCCATCAGACCGCGCGCTATGGCAACCATCTGCTGTTCGCCCCCCGAAAGCGTACCCGCGGTTTGGAATAGGCGCTCTTTGAGTTTAGGGAAAACACCCAGAACCCGCTCAAGATTGCTGGCCCGATTGGGCTTGCCCCGGCGATAACTGCCTAATTCGAGGTTTTCTTTTACGGATAGGTTGGGAAATAACTTGCGCCCCTCGGGGACATGTATCAGGCCCATATCAACGATCTCAACCGGGTCGCGCCCCGAGATTAAAACATCATCGAAATAGATCGAACCAGAGCTTGGTTTGATCAAGCCCGAAAGTGTGTTGTTCAGAGTGGTTTTTCCAACACCATTGCTGCCCAGAACCGCGACAATTTCCCCCTCACCCACATCAAGCGTGATATCGCGCAACACCTGCAGCGGGCCGTAGCCTGCGTTTAAACCTTCAATCCTGATCATGCTGCACCCTCGCCAGCCATCGCCGCGGCCGCCCCATGGCCCAGATAGGCCTCAATAACGGTTGGGTTCGATGCCACCGATTCTGGCGTGCCCTGCGCAATCAGTTTTCCATCATTCAAAACATATGTTCTATCCGATAAGTTCACGACCGCTTTCATCACATGCTCGATTAAAAAAATCGTCACGCCTGTATCGCGAATACCCTTAATGACGTCGACAATTTCGTCGATCTCCGTCGGATTAAGGCCCGCCATAACCTCATCAAGCAGAAGCAGCTTTGGTTTGGTGGCTAAGGCCCGCGCCAGTTCCAGGCGTTTGCGGGCCGCAACGGTCAAGCCATCTGCTTTTTGATGCAGTTGCGAGGTCATGCCAACAATGTCAGCCACGCGTTCCGCCTCACGTTGCGCTAAGGCTTTATCACCGGTTCGAGAATAGGCCCCAACCATAATATTCTCAAGCGTATTCAACGCCGCGAATGGCTGGGTAATTTGAAACGTTCGCACCATGCCTCTCTGGCAGATTTTATGCGGTTTCAGATTTAAAATCGACCGCCCATTCAGCTGCACGTCACCGCCATCGGGCTTCAAGAAACCTGCAATACTGGCGAATAATGTGGTTTTGCCTGCACCATTGGGCCCAATCAAAGATACGATCTCACCTTCAACCACCGATAAATCTACCTCGGAAACGGCGATCAAACCACCGAAGCGTTTTGTAAGTTGCTTTACCTCAAGCACCACCATCCTCCTTTTTGCCGCGGCTTCTGCGAAAAAGCCCTACCAAGCCGTTTGGAAGATACGAGATGATAAAAATCAAAATCACACCGTAAACGATCAGACTCAAACCCGGGGTGTCAATAAAATGCCGGGCAACTTCGTTCACAACATGCAACACAACTGATCCGATAAGCGGGCCAAACACCGTGCCCAGCCCCCCCACGATGCTTACAAGTAACATTTCAACCGATAAGGCGATAGAATAGGAAATTGGCGGGTCAATATATAAATATTTCTGGGCATAAAATGTTCCCGCGGCGCCGCCCATACCCCCCATAATCATAATCGCATAGAGCTTGCATTTAAGCGTATCAATGCCCAAAGCTTCCGCGGCCTCTTCATTCTCCCGGATCGCAATAAGCTGCGCGCCAAAACGTGACCGTTCCAACCACAGGGCAATTGCCAAAGAAATCACCAATAAGAAAAGCGAGAAATAGTAAAACCCCGTGGGAGACACAAATTGCAAATTCATCAACCCGGGCGCATAGGTGAGGAAAAGCCCAACACCTCCGCCCGTAAATTCAACCGAATTTGCCAAAACGCGCAAAAGCTCGGCGAAAGCCAGCGTGATCAACGCAAAATACGAGCCGCGCAGGCCTGATCGGAAACTTAAATATCCGACTAGAAACCCTAAAAATGCCCCCATTAAAACCGCCACAAAAATACCAATAAGCGGCGGAATACCAAACGTGACCAGAAGAATGGAAGATGTATACGCCCCGGTTCCAAAGAACATGACACCACCAAAAGAAAACTGACCTGCATACCCCCCTAAAATATTCCAAGACTGCCCGATATAGGCGGTAAAGAAAATCAGCGTCAGAACATCGAGGTAAAATTTGCTCGAGATGCCAACTGGCGCAAGCGCCGCTGCCAGCAGAGCCAACCCGAACAGCAATGTATTTTTGGCGTTAAAACTCATGCCTTGCTCCCAAAAATACCTGTCGGTCTAAAAATTAGGATCAAGATAAAGATAAGAGAAATTCCAATCTGCCCAAGGCTTTCACCCAGAAGCAGCCCCCCTACAGATTCGGTTATTCCAATAATAAAACCGCCGAGCAAAGCCCCAACGATACTGCCCATACCCCCCAAAACAACGATGGTAAAAGCGATAATGACAAAGACGTTTCCGGTATAGGGGTCTACGTAGAAAATTGGCAGCAACATGCAACCGGCAGCGCCCAAACAGGCAATACCAATGCCGAATGTAACGGCAAAAACATGCTCGACATCTATCCCAACCAATCGGGCGCCCTCGCGCTGTTTCGCAACAGCGCGTATTGCCTTTCCCAAATCTGTGAGGGTCATCAACATCCAAAGCAATCCACAGATCACAAGCGAGGCAATGAAAGAAATCAGCTTGGGATATGACAAATACAAGAACCCTAAATCGAGCGAGTCATAACTGTAAGAAAGGCTTATCGTTTGTTGATCACCTGTGAAGAAAAACAACGCTGCGTTTTCAAGTATAATCGATAAACCCAGCGTGATCAGCAGGATATTTTGATCTTTGCCGCCGGAAAGCTTCCCGATTCCCCATCGATAAATGACATAGCCAAAAATAAAGCTCGCCGGCGTCACAATAAGGATCGCCACGTAAGGATCGATATTCAAGATTTTAAACAGAAAATAAGCAGAATACAGCGCCAGCATCAACATCGCACCATGGGCGAAGTTAATAATGTGCAGCACACCGTAAATCAGCGTTAAGCCCAAAGCGACCAGCGCGTAAATAGCGCCAAACATAAACCCATTGATGATGCCTGCTGGAAGCAGTGAAAGACTGGTTGATAACATCTAATTTCTTTGCTCGATGACGGTTTGTTGTGGGGGGGCAGCCTTTAATTCACAAAAGGCTGCCCCCATTTCATACCACTCTTTTAACTACGCGGGAAAACCGCAGAGGCGGACGCGTATTCAGAGGGCGCGATGATTTGCACATCGCCCTTCTGCGCTTGAATGGCCACCGCGCGCGAACCCATATTTTGACCATCAACCATTTTGGTCGATCCATAGGGCATAAAATCAATATCCAGCGTTGAGCTTGCCAAAGCTGCATTCACAGCCTCTTTATCGGTGGAGCCTGCACGCTCAAACCCATCGGCAAGGAACATGATTGACATGTAAGCGCAATACACCTCGAAGGTGAAATACTTACCATCTGCCTCGGTGCGCGCACGCATCTGTTGCCCCGATGCCGAGCTCGGATCGTACCAATGGTTCACATCGATCATATTTTCTGCAATTTGAGGCATTTCATCCACAAACTTGAAGTTAAAACCGCCTCCAAGCACAGAATAGCTGGCCATAAAATCAACCCGCTGTTGACGCAAGGTTTTCGCAAGTAGGATATATTCACCAGGATAATTGATCGGCATGATGATATCCGGCTTGGCCGATTTTAACCGCAATGCGATATTATCAAAATTTCGCGTTGGATTGGCATGTTTGATCGTTTCAATCACCTCCAAACCATGACTGGCAAGGGCTTTGGTCACCAGTTTGGCTGTTCCTGTACCAAATTCTGATTCCTCATGCACGATTGCAACCGTTTTGGCAGGTGAGCCTGCGGCTTTGTTAATCTCGGCAAGATTAACGGATGCATCTGCCGCAATCCGGCCATATCCATCCGCCATTCTAAAGACATTGCTCAGACCGCGCTGCACCAATTTATCCGAAACACCAACATCAACCGAGAACGGTATATTATATTTGGCCGCCGCTGCAGAGGCCGCAAGTCCAACGGCTGATTGATAACAGCCTTGAATGGCGTGCACGCCTGCCTCGTTCATTTTTTCAACTTCGGCGGCGCCGATCTCTGGTTTTGTCTGCGAATCTCCCAAAACCGCTTCTAATGCCGCACCGCCCATAGATTTTATACCGCCCGCGGCGTTGAGATCGGCAATGGCCATTTGCGCACCATAGCGCAATTGTGCGGCCGGATAGGCAGCCCAGCCCGTTGCGGGATGGATCAAGCCAATTTTAACGGCACCAGCGGCACGCGCGATTTGTGGAGCTGATAAACCTGCTGCGGCAAGTGCAAATGTTGCCGAGGCCCCTTTCATAAATTTACGGCGCGAGCCTGTAAATAAATCCTTTGATTTAGTCATTAAACCCTCCTGTCGGTTTTACATGGGCCATTACTTGGCCCTTATACTTTGATTAAACACGTAAAACTCTTCTTGTGTCCAAACAATAATGATAAAATAGCACGCAACGCAGATAATCAAATTTGTAAAGTTGGAACAAACTTATGCCAAATCACCTGCACGCTTTTGCTGATTTCCTTACGCAAACAAAATTCGATGATATTCCTGAACCGGCTGTAAAACGGGCAAAACTGATTATAGCCGATTGCATTGCGGCCATTGTAGGCGGCAGCGCTGAGGCCGAAAATCAAGCCCTGGAAACCTCAATCATGCGCCACGGATGCGCGCGTATCTTAGGCGGCTCAAACTTCAGCGATGCACAATCGGCAAGCTTGATGAACGGAACAGCGGGCACCGCGCTTGAGATGGATGAAGGTCATCAATTTGCACGAGGGCATCCTGGTATGCATGTTTTCCCAGCATTGCTTGCCGCCTCCGACACCGCGGATGCGCCGGTCACAGGGCAAGAATTTCTTCAGTCGTTTATCCTTGGATATGACATTGCCGCGCGTATCGGTCTTGCAACGAACCTGAACCCCCATATGCACCCGCATGGCACCTGGGGCGTTATCGGCGCTGCTTCCGCGATTGGCGTCTTAAATCGCTTAGATAGACAAAAAATTATCGAATTGATCAATATTTCCTCAAGCTTCAGCTTGGCGACCAGCCGAAAAACCATGCTGGAAGGTGGCACGGTTCGCAATTCTTACACTGGTATTTCAAATCAAATGGCGCATTTGGCGTATCAAATTTTACAAGCCGGTTTCAGTGGGGAAAAAGATGGAATCGGCTCTGTTTTTGGCAATATTGTTTCTTCCAGCTTTGATACCGCCGCAGCTTTGGATGCGCTAGGAACGCGATTTGAGGTAACCCGCAACTATTTCAAGCTTCACGCATGCTGTCGTTATAATCATGCAGCTTTAGACGCGCTCTGGCTCTTGATGGAACAATATTCAGAGCTTCAAAATCCCGAAAATATCGCACATATCGATGTTGAAAGCTATTTTCTGGCTGCCGAACTGACCGATCCTAAACCGCGCAATATGCTGGCGGCACGGTTTTCTGTTCCCTTTGCTGTAGCCACAAGTTTAATCAATAGATCTTCAAAAATTCAGAGCTTTACCCAAGACATGCTTGAAAAGACTAAAATATTGGATCTGGCTGCAAAAACATCAATTAAAGAAAATTCCGATATGTCAGCGCAATTACCCGATTATCGCCCAGCCAGTATTTGCATTACGATGCAAGATGGAAGCACCTATCGCGCCAGTGTAAAAACCAACCGTGGGGATTGGCGAGATCCCTATTCTGAGGCCGCTTTAAAAGAAAAATATAATAGCTTAACCGCCCGCCGTTGGAGCCCTGCAAAACGTAACGCTCTTTATACACGCATTCTAAATTTGGAGCATGCCTTGGACCTGAAAGAAACATTCACCCTTTGAAACAGGCATCAATCTGGCTTTTGCGTTTAGTATCTTAAGCGATGGAAGAGCATCCAGTTGAACAGCTCTGATCAGGCATTACGTTGGCAGCCGTTGAAATAGAGAGAGTGCTCTGCATGGCGTTATGAATTTTCGTTCGGACGTATTTTACGGCAACACCAAACCATCAAGGAAAACAAGACGGAGCTGGAACGCCGCGAAAAAATCTTTTGGCGTCTTCTTATTGCAAAGGCCACAGCATGCAATGTTGAAACAAACGCCCGCCCGAATGATAGCTCAGATGTAAAGCACGCAGCGGATCGCGTTCTAAAACGCAAATCGCTTATCCCTGAGACAGAGGTGGCAACTGGCACGAAACCGTATTCATGAAAACACGTTTCTGTTAGGTTTGACGCACCGATGACTGATATGAAGCGCTGGACCAAACTGCAAAAGCTGCGCGCTTTATCTCAACCAAAAAGCGCAGCGCCGCTGGCAGGCATGCGCTGGCCTATGTTGGATATTTTATGCACTAAGCGCGCAGCATCGGCTTTATCTGGCATCAACCAATCGGTGAGATCAGTCACTCGCGTATAGCCTGCTGAGTAATCCTTTTATTTTGGATACATTGGGTTAGGGTTTAAAGCATTAATCGAATAGGAGACCACTATGAGCATTCATGACGAGCTTTGCGCTTGCTTTCAAAGCTATGATCCGCAAGTTTTTCAGGACCTTCACCATGAAGATTTTATGATGGTTCGAGAGCTTGAGCTTTCCACCCGCGATGAACATTGTGAAATCATCAATGAGCTAGCCGTCAAACCAGATTGGGATTGGCATTTAAAAGCTGAGGTCGTTCACGAAAATGCTTTTTGTATTGAATGGCGTTGGAGAGATAGAGATGAAATCGTTACTAATGTTGGTCTTAAAAAAGATGGTAAACTCTGGAGATCAATCATAAGCAGAATACCTATAAGCGACACCCCCAATCCACACATTTATCGATAGCTTTCTATATCTTCTATTTCCAGCAAAACTAAAAAAGGAAAATGAGGATGCGTTCATCCATTGCCCGCATTTTGCAATTTAATTTTCAAACTGCAGAAGATTAAGGTTTTTGGGTTGTGAAACATGAAACTAAATCCAGCGCGCTTTCAAAAGAGGCGATCCAGCGTCAGCTTATTAAGGCAGATGAAACTTCATAGGTGACATGAAATATTTATCGCAATGAAGCGGGCGCAGACATTATTTTTGGCAGGCTTTCAAAATGGTCTGCTACAGTAAAAACAGTTCAAACCTGAGAAAGCTTCAATCTTACGGGAGAGGTTGTTTTTTCTGAACCAAAATATTAACGCTGCTGAGCGACAAAGGCACCCGTCATCGCAGCCACGACAATCGCGGCAAGCATTTTATCATGGGTAAGCCATAGGATCTGTTGAGTGAAGAAAGAAACATACTCATGCCTTACATAAATTTGCGAACATGTATTGCGGCGGCTTGTCTTTTGATCTTGGCAGGCTGCACCAACATAGAAAAAACCGTGCAGCAAACAGGATCAGATATAAAGCAACGCTTCGCTGTTTCGGAACGTACTGCGATAGAAACATTGGCCGCCGCTAGGGCAAACAGCGCATCACTCGGTGCATTAGAGCAAGCATCGGTTGCCCAAATCGTGTTTCCAAAAGCTTTGAAAGGTGGCTTTCTATTCGGAGCAAATTATTCAGAGGGATTTGTTGTAAAGGATCGAAAAGCGATCGCACGTGTCCGAATGACGGGTGGAAATATTGGGCCGCAGATAGGGGGGCAACAATATAGCCAAGTTTCGTATGTAATGACGCAGAACCGGCTAAAATCAATTTTGAATGGTACGAATTTTGAAATTCTAGGCACGGTAAGTTATGCCGCACAAGGCGTTTCAAAAACGCAGGTTGTCACCACACAAGCTCGGTTAAGTGAAATACACACGCATATATTCAACCAGACAGGATATCTGGCCGGTATCACCTTTGATGGAATAGTTTACAGCGTTATCCAGCGCTATTGAGTTTTCGCGCGCCATTGCGCCAGGATTCTAGTTCAACCGCACTGGCCCGCCTTGTGCAGTTCTCCCGCGCCTTCCAGTCTTCTTCTGCGCCCACCAAGTTTTTATACAGGGCCAGAGCATCAGAAATTTCCTTGCCATTTTCCAATAGCTTAAAAATTGTTATATCATCAGCTTTCAGCAATGCCCGTTCAGACAATTTCGCCTTATCCTTTTATTTTAGAAATTGTTGTTTTCGCCAAAACCGGTATAAAAAAGCCTGATTTGAAAGGTATGTCTTGATACAAGTTTCTGAAGAAACAGTAGAAATTTATGTTTCTAACCTACGCGGCCGGCTCAATTATGAGACAAAAAAGGCCGCCAAGCTCGGCTTTTTCACACTTCACGATTACGTCAGAGACAAACTGACTAAGGAAGCTGAAGCATTGGAAAAACCGCTGCAGGTAACGCCGACCAAAAAGCAGATTAAATCAAAGCCGATAAAAAAGATAACCGCGCCCGCAAGTTCATGTGGCTGTTGCCCTTAACAATACCTTTTCTCTCACCGCTGACTCAGCCAGTATCGTAATATCGTTTAAATTTGAAAGGTCGTATTTGACCGGTTTTCGGGCCGACCTATTTTCCAAACGAAGGAGGTAAAGATCAAAAATGCATTACTGGGCGTACTATATTTCAATTTTCATCATGGGGCTTACGCTCTTAATTCACCTTCAGTTGATTGCAGCACCGGCGATATTGGTGCCAATCGGATTTCTTTTGGCTATCGTTTTTATAGCCAGTGGAGTAAGTGCGGCCATGAAAACTGACGTTGATTTAGATTTTATGTTTCATAAAAACCCGGATAAAAAAGACTAACAGCATTAGCGCTCCTGTGAGATTCGATCGAAGCTGTATTTGCGCCGGTCAAAGCTTCTTAGAAAATGGGTTTGCAGCGTGATCCGGCCCATATCACTTGGAAAATATCCATACCGTCAGTTGCGCGCTTTGTGCTGCTCTCAACGCCCTGCATAACCTTCAAAGGTCAGCTGGCAAACGTGCCGCTGATAAAATTGACCGCAACCCAGATGGCTAGAACGCCCAATGCGTTTTCGACATCCCCCAAAACGCCTGAGCTAGAGGTAAAAACCCTCTATCAGGTGCAAGAACTTATCAGCAGGCATAGGAATATTTGGGGTTTCCAGTGACCTTATAAAGGCTTTTTTACAGCTGTTAGCAGGGCCCATGCTGTGGTTCCCTTGAATAATCGTAAATATACGAAGTTCAAAAAATGCCAAAAACAAGGAGGGTTGTCGTTGATCATCTGGCGGGCAGATATGACGCTAAATGAGAAGCGGACAGCACATCACCGAATGACCAACCTATTATCAGGTCCCCAACAATAAAGCGGGAATTAAAAAGCATAATCCCGCTTCAACGCTGAGATTGAATGGCGTTTGTAATCTGTTTGATTTTTTCGTTGATTGACTTTGTATCTGTAGGCCATTCATTCTTGGCAATTAACACACGAATCTCATCTGCCACTTGGATATTCACCTCGGCAGGCAATTCGTTCATCATAGTGATCGTATCTCTGCGAATGCCAGAGAGTTCTAGCGATACCGACGCCGGTCCAGATTTTGGCCCTGAATTGGCATTTAACAGGCCAACCTCTGGAATATTATCGTAGCTATCTGAAATTTTGGACAGCGATGCTCCTCTGGATTTTCCCGCTTCCATGGACGCCGTCACTTTAAGGTAGTTTTTCGCGATGAGCTCTTGAGATAGAACCACATCAGCAGATTTTTCACCTTTAGTCCCGGTGGTTTCATGCGCAACCACCGGCGCTTTAGGCGCGGTGTTTCTGGCTTGTAGGGCGACTTGCGCAGCTATATTTCCATCTATCTTCATAAAAGAACGTTACGCTAAATAAAAAGGGCTGTCGACCAACTGTTAAGCCCAAAAAGCCACCGTCCTTTGATCATGAGATGTATTTTTGTTTCGCCCAAGAAAGATGGCTTTTATTGCCTTTAGCCCAAGTCGACGACACGCAGCAAATAGCAAGGGGGTTTGCAATCATTACCCCGAGCAAGATGGATTGTTTATCCTCGTTGATCCAAATTTTCCAAAAGCTCTCCTATCCGCTCAACCGTGCCATTATGGGCATAGGATTGAATCGCAGTGTCTGGCTGTTTTTCCCATGGAAATCTATGATCTGTAAACAATTCTACATTCGGTTTGAATTCATAAAACGCGCGTAACATACCCGAAAACACATACACCATCCCTTCAAGTAAATCTGGCTTAGTGCACACATTCATGCCGCATGAGCTACAAAAAGTCAGGTTCAGTAAATTTCCACTGCCGCCTTTATAGCTAAAGGTTTGAAAGGCTCCCGACAGCTCAACATCAAGCTCAGTGTAAACAAACATTTTGGACGAACCGTCAAAAAGAACCTTGCAATCGGTGCAATGACACATGAAATGCATCATAGGATCATTTTTGAAACTTATTGCTGTCTCTCCACAAAAGCATTTTGCTTCTTGTATATCGCTAGGCATTATTAAAACCTCCCAGTGTGAGTATTTGCGATCGCTCGTTTCGTTATTTTCGCCCATGACAATGGCAGGCTCTAAAAATCATGGCAATGGTGATTTGGTCGGAAGGTATTTTAAACGCTCGATGCGTGGCCCTTGATAAACAGGCGCCAACCCTAACCTGATCACCCATTATTGTACCGCAACAATGTGGTTATATCTTCAACGAGCTTTCATCACATAGGCAAAAGAAAGTCGGGCGCTGCCTTGATCAAGTGCTCTTTGCGAAGATAGGCTTCAAGGTGAATGAACTGTAGATTACGAGCGCGGTAGATAACTTTAAATGACACATAAAATCGATGCCTGGGCACGTCGACAGCTGGCAGATTACCAAAGCAACAAACCAGGCACTATATTCAAGGATGAAGGCTTTCACATAACCATCAATGAGGCCTATGCCATCCAAGACACCATGGTCAAATTGAGGCTACAAAAAGGTGAGACAATAGCCGGTTACAAGGTGGGATGTACCGGACCTGGCATAACAAAACTTTTTGGCATGCAGGGGCCAATTCGCGGGACTTTGTTCAACCAAGAAATTCATCAAAGCGGCGCCACGCTAAACCTCAATCAATTTGATAATTTAGCTATTGAAGCTGAAATGGCTTTTCAGACCGGAGCAGGCGGCGTAATCACCTCCGTCTTCCCAGTGATTGAATTGCATAATTTCGTTTTTCGCGCTCCCAAAAAATCTCTGTCAGAACTGATTGCGAATAATGGTCTGAATAAAGGAATAATTCTGCCCGATCAAAATTGGAAAGGCCTGCCCAACATATATGGCGAGAAATCGGTTCTATCGCTAGAAGTGAATGGCGCCGAAATCGATGCTGGTAACATGTGGCCGATGGACGGGGGACCCAGATCTTCATTGGAGTGGCTCACCTCTCATTTGGCAGAGTATGATTTGAAGATGGCATCCGGAAATATAGTTCTGGGAGGAACCGCCCTTGGCATGCATTTGGTACAATCTGGAGACCAGATTGTCGTAAAAATTGGCGGAAAGACAGCCGTACAATGCCGAATCAGCGTCCGCTAACCTATCCAATGGCATTCTTCCGCTGGGGCAAATTTCATCGCAGGCATTGCTCACATTGGCATGAAACAAGCCCCGTGCCTTGTATCAAAAGTTCAGTTTAAATGCATATTTGTCAAGGCAAGCCTTGGCGTTTATTTATTGTTTAAAACATCTTCGCCGCCCGCGGCCTTATAAACAGCGCACCCGCGTTAACCGCGGCGGCTGATAAGGATCGCAAACGCACGCCACCGCCCTCACTTTAAGACTATAACATAACGCACCGCTATCGGGGGACGGAGCCGGATCTGATAGCGCAATCATTTATAGATTTTCACAAAATATGCGTATTTTATAGCTCGTTTTGATAATTTCTATTTTATTAATCGTTTTTTTGTTATAAAAAGACAGCGTAACTGGTCAAAGGAACCTATCATGTCATCGTTAACCCATTTAGCGAAACTGAGAGGCTTAATGCTGGATATGGAAAGCGAAGTTGGGCTCACAGATGTGTCTCACCTTGAGCGTGATGTGATGCTCGCATGCGTCGAATTAAAAGACGCGGCACCGATTGTGAAAACCAAAGATATCCTTGCACATCGGTTTTTAAAATCCTCATCTCGCCCGTCTATTTTCCGCGCGTTGAAGTCTCTTATTGATCAAGATCACCTGGCTTATAATGGCAAGGGTCGCGGTGGATATATAATACAGTCGCAATAAAAAGCCATAATTACAATGCCTTAAACAAAGTTAAAAGGTAAGGATGTCCTTACTTTTAACTCAATGGTGAACAGCATATACTCACCGCATCGGAGGGATATCTCTATGCGCGCAATTGAGTTTTGCATACCGTCGCTGGCATATATATTTGGATTTTTATTGACAACCCACATCGTACAGCCCGTGCAAGATTGGGCGCTGGGTGTAGAGGTTTTCGGCAGTCTATTGTTTTTTCCGCATGCTGTGCGCGTTCTTACAGCGTGGCTTTATGGCTGGAAATCGATTTTCTTACTGATGCCCGGCGTTGTTCTGGGCCATTATATGATATTGGGGTTGCCGGGCTTTACCAGCGGCGCCGCGATCGGAATCATTGCGGGTCTTGTAATCGTTCCTCTCACATTCGAATGTTTCAAACGCTGCGGCTTTGATTTTTTTGCAACAGCGATGCACGTTCCGAAATTCATACCCGTTTTCCTTGTTGGATCCTTTGCCAGCATATTCAACGCCGCAATTTTTAACGGGTTCACGGGAGGACAAAGCTTCGCCACGCTGATCTTCGTGATTGGGGATATCGGAGGCTTGTTTGTAGTCTGCCTGTTCTTGATGCTCATAATGCGCCGGCAAAGAACGGCTGCCGATTCTCAAAGAGGTGTTGCAGGCTAGCGCCTATCTGGCGCAACATAATCGGGCGACACCCAGAGGCGCCTTAACAGGCGCCCCTGAACGGTTTACTCGCTTGCGCCTGAAAACCAGTCTGCGGGGTTCACATTATAATCAGACATCGTGCTACACCCACCCAGACCACAGATTACAGCGGCCATAATTACAAATTTTTTCATCAGCTCTTTCTCCATTTTACCTCTCATAGTAAAACAAGGTCAGCCGTCATATTCAATATATTTGTCAGAGAAACAGCCTAAAATTTAAAAGTTATTCTCTCAATTTCAGACTTTACTGATCAATGTAAAATTATTCGCTATTATCGAGAAAACTTTTTATGCTTTATCCGCTTCGGCTTTAAAGCGTCCGCGCCCAAACGCCGCTTCTTATCCTCTTCATAATCGGCAAAGTTTCCTTCAAACCATTCCACATGCGCCTCGCCTTCAAACGCCAAAATATGCGTGCAAATCCGGTCTAAGAAAAAGCGATCATGCGAGATTACAACCGCGCAGCCTGCAAAATCGACCAGAGCGTCCTCTAGCGCGCGCAAGGTTTCGACATCAAGATCATTGGTCGGTTCATCGAGCAGCAATACATTGCCGCCTGATTTTAGCAGCCGGGCCATATGAACACGATTGCGTTCTCCTCCAGACAGCAACCCGACCTTTTTTTGTTGATCTCCCCCTTTAAAATTAAACGCCGAACAATAGGCGCGTGAATTCACTTCGGCATCGCCAAGATGGATGATATCTTGGCCATCAGCGATCGCCTCCCACACGGTAGCATCGGCTTTCAAATCATCGCGCGACTGATCAACATAAGATAACTCAACCGTATCCCCATAGGTAATAGCACCCGCATCCGGCGCTTCATGCTGCGTGAGCATTTTGAAAAGCGTTGATTTGCCGGCCCCGTTCGGACCAATCACTCCCACAATACCCCCCGGTGGCAACGAAAACTCAAGATTTTCGATAAGCAGTTTGTCACCCATGGCTTTGTGCAAACCATCCACTTCGATCACTTTACCACCTAGCCGCGGCCCGTTTGGAATAACGATTTGCGCGCGGCTAATTTTCTCGCGCTCGGATTGATTTGCCAGATCATTATAGGCGTTGATCCGGGCTTTTTGTTTGGCTTGCCGGGCTTTTTGACCCTGGCGCATCCATTCCAATTCGCGCTCAAGCGTTTTTTGCCGGCTCTTATCCTCGCGTGCCTCTTGCGAAAGGCGTTTGGCTTTTTGTTCCAGCCAGCTTGAGTAATTTCCCTCATAAGGAATGCCGCTGCCGCGATCCAGCTCGAGAATCCAACCGGTGATATCATCCAAGAAATAACGATCATGCGTCACAATCAAAATTGTACCCTTATAATCGATCAAATGCTGCTGCAGCCACGCGATGGTTTCTGCGTCTAAATGGTTGGTAGGTTCATCGAGTAGCAGCATATCGGGCGCCTCGAGTAGCAACCGGCACAGGGCCACCCGACGCCGCTCCCCCCCCGACAACGTCGCCACATCAGCCTCATCATCTGGACATCTCAGCGCCTCCATTGCCACATCGATTTGGCTATCCAAATCCCACAGGTTTTCTGCATCGATCTTATCTTGAAGATTGGCCATTTCATCCGCGGTTTCATCGGAATAATTCATTGCCAGCTCATTATAGCGTTCCAAAATGGCTTTTTTCTCGGCGACGCCCAGCATGACGTTATCGCGAACGTTCATCTCTTCGTTCAATTTAGGCTCTTGCGACAAATAGCCGACTTTCGCGCCTTCGGCCGACCAGGCTTCGCCTGTGAAATCTTTATCAAGCCCCGCCATAATTTTCATCAGCGTTGATTTACCCGCGCCGTTCACTCCAACCACACCAATTTTTACACCGGGCAAAAATGACAGCCGAATATTCTCAAAGCATTTCTTGCCCCCCGGATAGGTCTTTGAAACACCATCCATGTGATAAACATATTGATACGCGGCCATCTCGATTGCTCCTTAGGGCGATAATTCAGAATGGTTAGATACCCAAATGGGGGCGCGGGGGCAACGCCTCAGGTTAAATTTTAAACTCTGCAGACGCCGCCGGATCGGCGGGGATGACTTCTGCGCTTAGGGTGGCTATTGAAGAAGAATATGATCCGTGCCCCCGCACGAACCAGAAAGACGCGAGCAGAATATGGCAGCACAACGCATCATTGGCCTTTTGGGTGGCTCTTTTGACCCTGCGCATGCGGGGCATGTTGAAATAACGCGGCATGCGCTGCGCCGCTTCGGGCTTGATCGGGTTTGGTGGATGGTCAGCCCTGCCAATCCGCTCAAAACAACGGGGCCAGACCCGCTTTTATCCAGAATACGCGCAGCAAAACGAGTGATGGAGCACCCAAAGGTTGATGTCACCGGCATTGAAAGCGACCTCGGCACCCGTTTTACATCCGACACGATTGCCGCCTTAAAACAACGCTTTGCACAATATCGTTTTGTTTGGCTGATGGGCGCCGATAACCTGAACCAGTTTCACAAATGGCACGCATGGGAAACCATTATGAATTCGGTGCCCATCGGCATATTGGCGCGGCCCGGCGATCAGATGGCGCCGCTCAACGCCCGCGCCAGCAGAATTTATCGTGCGGCCCGCCTGCCAGGGTATCAAAGCCAACTTTTAGGCCGCCAAAGCGCGCCTTGTTGGTGCTATCTTCCCATTCCAATGACGGATATCTCCTCAACCCGGCTGCGCCTTCGGGCGGCTCACTCGACTGGCCGAGAGGCCGCCGCAGAGTAAAATAACCGCAATGCCGGTCCAGCTGAGCATATTCGGCCAATCGTCAAAAACCACTGCGCCGCTGATCGTAGCGATAACGATCTGGAAATAAACAAAAGGCGCCAAACGCGTGGCCGGCGCCAAAGCATAAGCCATTATTAAAAGCAAATTGCCAGCCATTGAGGCAATCCCGGATACCGCCCCCAAAAAACCCAGCTCAAGGGTTATGCCCGGCCAGTTCCAAACCGCAAAAGGCAAAAGAACAAATGCCCCATAGGCCAATTGAGTGGCTGCAATCTCCACGGGTGGCGCAATCTCGGACAGCGCGCGAGACAAAGCCAAAAAAACCCCATAACACAGCCCCGCCAACACGGCAAAAAGAAGATTTGGATCAAATTGTCCCTGCGGCTGCGATACGATCACAACCCCTATAAAGCCGCCTGCAACCAAAGCCAAACGTAGCCCGCCAATGGGCTCTTTCAGAAAAAGAACAGCTAGGATATAGCTGATCAAAGGGCCGATGAAAAACACCGCATACACGGTGGCAATTGGAACAGTGGAAAGGGCTGTTAGAATGGACGTAATACCGCAGACCAATATGCTGGCCCGCGCGATAATACGCCAATCCAACAACAGTTTATATGCGGCGCGGCGTACAAAAAAAGCTAATATGAGGGCGCCAACCGCAAACCTGCTCCAAGCGGCGAAAAACGGTGAAAGAGCGCTTTGGTCTGTCATCAATTTACCCGCCGTATCCCCCAAAGGGATCAACGACATCGCAACCAGCATAATCAAAATCGCCCTATGCATTACACAGCCTTATTTCGGATTTAAAACGCCCCAAGCAAAGAATATGTGTAGATATGAGCGATAAAATAACAAGGCGAAAATTCGCAGTATGGCTGGCAGCTTCACTTTTGGCCTCACCAGCCGCCGCAACGGCGCCTCTGCGCAGCTTACGGCCCAAACCGCGCCCTGCTCCGCAACCTTTTGCGGCCTTGCGCAGCGCTTTGTCCACACCCAGCATCAGTGGCAAGCGCGGCTGCGCAGTATGTGATCTGGCGCAAGGCGGGTTGATCGAGAACCACCGCGGAGAGGATACGTTTGCACCGGCCAGCGTTACAAAAGCGATCACCGCGCTTTATGCGCTCGATACGCTGGGCAAGGATTTTCGCTTTAACACCACACTTGCCACGGCCGGCCGCGTGAAAGATGGCGTTTTGACCGGCGATCTTATTTTGCAAGGTGATGGGGATCCAACGCTTACCACTGATGCTTTGGGAAAATTGGCCAAAGCGCTGGCTAAGACGGGCTTAAAAACAATAACGGGCCGTTTTCTTTATGCCACTGGCGCTTATAAAGAGATATATCAGATCGATCCCCAGCAACCGGCACATGTGGGTTATAACCCAGCCCTTTCCGGCCTGAACCTGAATAACAATCGGATATTCTTTGAATGGAAGTTAAAGAATGGGCGCTATCAAACATGGCTTGAAGCGCGCGGCTTGAACCACCGCCCCGCAGTGAGCGGTGTCAAGCTGGTGATTGAAAAGCGCGGCGCGCCAGTGTTCAAATATTCTACGAGATCTGATTATGAAGAATGGAATGTTGCCCGCAGCGCCCTTGGCAAAACTGGTGGGCGTTGGTTGCCGGTTAGGCGCCCCGCTGCCCATACGGCTGAGGTCCTGCGCAGTCTTTTAAAGACACAAGGCGTCGCGCTGCCCAAAGCCGAAGCGGCCGATATGCCATCTGCTCAGACCGTACTGGCAAATTATCAAAGCGATCCCTTAGCAGAAATCATCAAAGATATGATGAAATATTCTACCAATATCACCGCCGAAATGCTGGGCTTGGCCGCCACCCGCGCCAGAGGTGGCAATATTGGGCAATTAGAGGCCTCAGCGCGCCACATGACCCGGTGGGCAAAAGCCAGATTAGGCATGCAAAATAGCCTATTCATTGACCATTCGGGGCTCGGCGCTGCGTCGCGGGTGACCCCCAATGATATGGTAGGCGCGCTGCAAAAAGCGCTGCTAATATGGCCAGAGTTTCCAAAATTGATGAAGAAAATCAAACCGCGAGATGCCCGTGGCAATCTTGATCGCGCATCCGGGGCGCTGATCCTGGCGAAAACCGGTACGTTGCATTATGTCAGCGCCTTGGCGGGCTATGTCACGGAAGGGGTTGTGCGACCCTATGCCTTTGCCATTTTCTGTCAGGATCTTGAGCAGCGGCAAAAATTATTGGCCTCAGCGCGAGAAACCTCGCGAAATGCGCGTTACTGGAACAGACGGGCCAAGCAATTGCAGCAAAACGTGCTGCGCAAATGGTCACAAAAACTTTAAATTGCGCTAGGCAGTGACGTGGCGCGCGCGCGCGCCGCGCTCGATCGCGGCGGCGTGCAAGCGATCGATATTCAGCTCATATCGCATTTCTTCCAAAAGCCGTAATTCAGGTTCACGAATAATGCCATCCGCCGCCGCTACATCGCAACATAAAGCATAGGCGGTTTCAAATAGTCGATCCGGTAGGTTTTCGCGAATGAGGCCAAAAAGCATATCCAGCCCCTCTTCTTTTTCAAAAAGATTAAATACCACCTGCGACATCAGCGTGAACCGATCCACGTCATAATCGGCAAAAATCGGCAAATGATTCACAGCCGATTGAATTTTGACCAGCTCGGCGGTTAAAATGCGACCATCCGAAGCCGAGATCGCCATCATCAATGTCACTAGACAATCCTGTGAGGTTAAAACTTTTGGGATATTTTCAGCCATTATCTGATCCTACAGCAACAGGTCTTTTTTAGAGAATATTGACCTATTGGTCCAGTCGCAATAGGAAGCCGCAACCCTCAGCAGGAATTTGGGACCAGACCTGCTGGCAATCTCGGAGAATGAACCAATGTCAAATATGCGTGACCTCGCCCTAAGTGCGAAAGCTTGGCCTTTTGAAGAGGCACGCAGGCTGCTCAAACGCTATTCCGCAGCGCCACCGGAAAAAGGCTATGTGCTCTTTGAAACGGGCTATGGGCCTTCTGGTCTTCCCCATATTGGTACGTTTGGCGAAGTGTCGCGCACCACAATGGTGATGCATGCATTTCAACAAATCAGTGACATACCAACCAAGTTAATCTGTTTTTCGGATGATTTGGACGGTATGCGCAAAGTTCCGGGAAATGTGCCAAACCCAGAGCGTTTGCATGCTCATATGCAAAAGCCGCTGACCTCTGTGCCCGACCCGTTTGGAGATTATGAAAGCTTTGGGCACCATAACAATGCCATGCTGCGCCGGTTTTTAGACACGTTCGGATTTGACTATGAATTTTACTCAGCCACAGACTTTTACAGATCAGGGCAATTTGACAAAATCCTTTTGCGCGCGGCGGAAAAATACGACGCGATTATGGAGGTAATGCTCGCCTCATTGCGCGAAGAGCGGCGCCAGAGCTATTCAATATTTCTACCAATACACCCAGAAACGGGTCGGGTGCTCTACGTGCCGATGAAGGCGGTTGACGCACAAGCAGGCACTGTGACATTCGATGATGAGGACGGGCGTGAATTCACCCTTCCGGTGACCGGTGGCAATGTGAAACTTCAATGGAAACCTGATTTCGGCGCCCGCTGGGCAGCGCTGGGCGTTGACTTTGAAATGTATGGCAAAGACCATTCGACCAACACACCCATTTATGACAAAATTTGCCGGCTCTTGGGCGCGCCCGCCCCCGAACATTTCACCTATGAGCTTTTCTTAGACGAGCAGGGGCAGAAAATTTCTAAAACCTCAGGCAATGGAGTCTCTATTGACGAATGGCTGCGCTATGCCACCACCGAAAGCCTGTCTTATTTTATGTATCTCAAACCAAAAACCGCAAAACGGATGCATTTTGACGTGATTCCGAAGGCCATGGATGAATACCAGCAGCAGCTGAAAGCCTTCCACACACAAGAGCCGGCGGCGCAATTGAACAACCCCATTTTCCATATTCATGGGCAGAATGCGCCAAAGCCCGATATGGCCGTGTCTTTTAGTATGTTGCTCAATCTGGCTGCGGTTGCCAATGCAGATGAAAAAGACCAATTATGGGGCTTTATTCAGCGCTACGCCCCGGATACCTCAGCCGCCAGTCATCCCGGTCTAGATCAAGCCGCGGGGTTTGCGGTGCGGTATTATAATGATTTCGTCAAACCCACCAAAACCTACCGTGCGCCTTCTGATCTTGAGCGCAGCGCGCTTCAGGATTTACGCGATCAATTGGCAGCTTATCAGGGGCCGCTTGACCCCGAACAGCTGCAAAGCATCGTCTTTGCCTGTGGCCGCGAGCGTTTTGAACCGCTGCGCGCTTGGTTCAAAGCCATTTACGAGGTGCTATTGGGCGCCAGCCAAGGCCCACGGTTTGGAGGGTTTATTGCCCTTTACGGCCTTACAGAAACCGTGGCTTTGATCGACCACGCTTTAAGCGGCGGATTTGTGAAAGATTGATTTTATAAATCTCTGATCTAGCTTTTGCGCAAGAGAGGAGAAATATATGCGACTAATTTCTTTTATATGCGCCCTGTTCTTTTTGGCAGCGCCAATCTTCGCCGGTGATAAGGAAGATATCCAAGCCACGATCTCTCGGCAATTAGAGGCATTTCAGCTCGATGATTTTGCAGAAGCCTTCAGCTATGCAAGCCCGTCTATCCAATCCATCTTTGGGGGGCCTGCTAATTTTGAATCGATGGTCAAACGCGGCTATCCTATGGTCTGGAAACCTGGGAAGGTAACCTTTTTAAGCGTTGACCCTTATCACCATGGTATGGCCCAGAATATCCAAATTTTTGATCGAAACAAAAAAGCGCATTATCTGCGTTATTACATGGTCAAGCTGGGAGAAAGCTGGAAAATTTCCGGGGTGGAAATCTTACCAAGCTCAGATTTCAGCGTGTAACCGGCAGCCCAGCGCGCGTTGCGCGCGGACCATCTTAACCCAAAAACCCTAACACGGCTGCACGCAACCATGTGAAAAGGGAAGAATATGGGTTTGGGCATGATCGAGGCTGCCAGATTTACGCCACCTACCTTTGCGGAAGGGCTAAAGAATTGGTCAAGCGGCGATGGGGTAGCCGGCGATCACAGATACGATCTAAGCTCGGATGCCAGCTTGGTGACGGGCGATAGCGATTTTGGCGTCTGCCTCGAGCTGCGAAAATCGATCGAAGTGCAAAAATTGCGCAGCTTCACACAAACCCCAATACTCAAAGAAACCTATCTCAGGATAAGATGTAGGGTTAAGGTGGTCAGCGGGCATTTTCCGGGGGTCCGCATCGCGGGCTGGGCCGGTGCCGCTTCGGGCGCGCATATTGCCCAAGTCACCCAAATAGGCCCCTCGGTGGTGCCCACAGACTATAGCCAATTGTTGAACGTCAGCGCTATTATTGGCCCTGGTCTGCGCGACGGGGTGGATATGGTTTGGGGCACTGATCCCGATTATGGCCATTTCGGGCTTGACCTGACGGGTCAGAATGGTGGGATTATCCGCATTGAAAGCTTGCAGATCGAAGATGTCAGCGCCTTATTCATGCTTCACAGCACAAATATCTTGGATATCCGCGATTACGGCGCCATAGGCGATGGCGAAACCCCAAATTATGATGCATTCACTGCCGCGGATGACGCCGCAGCAGGGCGTAGATTATTGGTGCCAGAAGGACAATTTTATATTGAAAAGGGTCTGACCCTGCGTTCGAAATTGTTGTTTCGCGGTACGGTTAAATTGCCCGTATCAGCACCGTTTGTGCTGCAGAATAATTTCGACTTCACCACCTATATTGATGCGTTCGGTGAAGAAGAGCTTGCCTTCAAAAAAGCCTTTCAAGCCCTTTTGAACAGCGGCGATCATGACGCCTTGGATCTGGGGGGGCGCACCATCGGCGTGAATGCCCCGATCGATCTTCAAGAAGCCGTTTCTACGCGGCAGGGATATGCGGTGCGGCGGGTTATTCGAAACGGAGAGTTATATGCCCGGCGCAATACAGCATGGGAAAACGATATTGTCATCTCACGCGGAACCTACTCGCCATCCGATCCCAAAAAGCTGCGCAATCTCAACAATAGTGCGAATATCCAAGCCGGCTCACTGGTTGAAGGCAATGGCGTTGGCCGTGAAATCTATGTGACCTCTGTGGATATCAATACCAGCGAAGCAACGCTTTCAGAAGCGCTTTATGATGCCGAAGGAACGCAAGATTTTACCTTCACACGCTTTAAATACATGCTGGATTTCAGCGGCTTTGATCAATTGCAGAAATTTATGCTGCAAAACGTCAACCTCAAATGCAACAGTATCGCCAACGGTATCATGCTGGCGCGGGCAGGTGATACGTTTCATATCGCTGATTGCGTGATTACCAAACCCCGCTATCGCGGTCTCACCTCAACCGGCTGGGGCTGCCAAGGCATGTTGATTGACCGCTGCCATTTTATCACCGCAGAATCCTTGCTTGCCGCACAAGATCGGGTGAGCATCGCGTTGAATGCCAATGCAAATGATATCAAACTGCGCGATAACCGCGCGTCCCGATTTCGTCATTTCGCCATTTTAAGCGGTTCAAATAATATCATCAGCGGCAATCATTTTTATCAGGGCGACGAAAGATCAAACGGCATTCGGCTGGCTGGAATTGCCCTGACGCAAACCAACACGACCAGCACCATCACGGGCAATTATGTCGATAATTGTTTTATTGAATGGACCAATGAACATGACGCCAAGCCTGATTATACAACCGGGTTTGGCTTTTCGGCGCTCACTATAAGCGATAATATTTTCTTATGCAGCAATGTCGCGCCATCCTTTTCCTTTCTGGTTCTTAAACCCTATGGCCAGCGCCACGGCCTGTCGGACCTGAGCGTGAATGGCAATAACTTCCGTGCCATCAATGGCTCTATTGACCGGATCGAGGCGGTCGATACCAGCCTATCTGATCTTGACCGGGAGCGGTTTTTTCAAATTCAATTTCATGGTAATAATTTCAACAATATTACCACCCAAAGCGCCAACCCCTTGCGCTTAACGCATCATCAGAACAGCGCCGCCACCCTTTGGACCATCGACACGGCGCAGCGCCTGCCTTTTCAAGCCCAGTGCCTGGATGCGGATACGCTGATCGCAAAAAGTCCTATCCTGACGCCGTCTGGAGCGCGCCGACACGCTTTGCCTTATATCGAGCTGCAATACGGATCCGATAAAGATCAGGCAGCCATCGTTTGGCCCGAGGCGGTGAAAGGCAAACTGGGGCTCCAACTGCGCTGTGATCGTTAACCCTGCAGCTCTGGCCATCCCGCCCGCGAACGCGTATAGCGCCCTTACGAAAACAAGATGGTAAAGGGGCATAGGATGGTTGATCAAGACGCGCTAAAACAACTGATCCGCGCCGATAGCGCCGCGCGTGGCACCACCATCTCAAAACTGGGCTATTTTTGCGCGCCATTCCAACCCCGTACGGGGCCTTTCCGCAGCAAAGTCATCAAAATATACCAAAGCCTGTCCGACCATGGCGCGCTGGATCAGCTTGCAAAAAACCATACCGATTATGTCGCCATTCTGCATAAAACCGGGGTTGGCCTGCCAGAGACAGAATTTTTATTGTTAGAGATGGATGGGCGCCGCTTTCCAGTGATTGTTCAAGAAGCGCTTGACAGCAACGCATTGATGCGGCCGCTGATGATCAATGCCTCACATGCACAAGCGTTGCAGATGCTGAACGCGGCCGGCCAAGTGATCGCCAGGTTTTGGAATAATTTAAGCCCGGAAGATGGGCGCGTCGGGTTTCACCCCTCAATCCGAAATTTTGCAATCGTTCAGGGCAAAGCGGTTTTTTTTGATACGTTCCCCCCCCTTATTCACTACACGCGCGATGACATGGGCAAGCTACTCTTACAATTTTCTGAAAACCGCCTGATGCGCTTGATGGGGCCAATTTTGCAACGCAAAGTCACCGGCATCCAAGATGAATGGTATTCGCCGGCCGAAACATTAATCGGGCTGGTGGGAAGCGCCTGCCGCTTACGCCCTGCCGAAGCCGCGGCATTTTTGGATTGGGGCCGCGCGTTTGCCGCGGATGAAATGGCGCAATGGTCAAATGAAATTCATGATGGTCTCACCAAGCCTCCCCGCCTGCCCGGCTATTGGACAGGGTTTCGCAAGCTGTTAGGGCTGCAGGGCGAGCCTAATATTTGATCTACATCGCAGCTGGGGCGCGATAGAAGATTTTGGCCTTAAGCCTTTTTAGTTTGCGATAAGATCACCCCAAATGCCAGAATAGCAGCGCCAATCACCTGCGTGATTTGCAAACTCTGGCCAAAAGCCACCATCACGATCATCACGTAAAATGGCGCAGCGTTCAGATGGAAAGAAGCAATTGCGATCCCAATTTCGCCAACACCTTTCACCCAAAGCAATTGCGAAATTCCCACTCCTAAAAGCGCGTAAATACACATTGGAATGAGATGCTCAGCGCTTGGCGGGGGAATATGCGCCCCTGCCCATCCAAATATCCGCCCAAACCCCCATAAGAACAGCGTAAAACCCCACATGCCAAACGTGGTGACGACAGTGCGCGCAAGCGGCGAGGTGTCGGGCAGGTTTACAACACTCGCCCTCGATCCCCAGGCAAAAAACGACACGGAAACCAACCCGACCATCAGGCCCCAACCCAAATTAAAACCAGTAAGCCCCGCCCCAGTGGCAACACACCCCCCCATCAAAACCAACACCAACCCCATAGAAAACGGAAGAGTAAGCCGCCGTTTATCTAAAATTATCTCAATAGAAACAGCAGAAATCGGCATCGCTGCAGCCGCCAAAGCGGCGGTGATCGGATCGCTTATTGCCTGCGCATAAATCAATAAGGTTGAACCAATTCCAAAGCCTGTAAAGCCAATCCAGAAGCCTTTCGCCCATGGCAAATCGCGCAGCCCCTGCGCGCCTAATAGCGCAATAAACAATAATAGGATTAGGCCAAATGCCAGCATATTCCGGATCAAAATCAACCCCAAAACACCCCAATCCTGCAACAGCAGATCGGCGGCGGGAAAGGCCAAAGAAAACAGAAAAATAGAGCCTACACAAATCCCGTTTCCGCGCAAAAGTTTAGCGCGCGATACGGGGGTTGAAACGGAAGACGCTAAGCGCATAAATCAGATCACTCAAAATGGGTGGATATACAAACCTGTATAAAAATTATGCTCGATTATGCGCTCGCATTACCGACATTAAAGTCGTTTTCCATCGCATAAAGCGATACAGATTGACACAGCGCCCGCGCTTTTTAACGCGCAAAAGACTGCGCGTTATTCCATACGTTTTTCGCGTTGAACATGGCGCATTAACGCATCTGCTTGTTGCGATGAGAGGCCGAATTCTTTGCGCAAAGCCTCTAAGGATCGGCTTTCTACAGCGTCCACCACGCCATCTTGCAGCGCTTCACGGATTTGATCTTCGAAAATCATCTTCCGACGGGCGATTTGATTGCTAAACGCGTTGGCTAAAATACCCGTTAAAAGCGCCACAACGGATACGCCCATCAAAGCGGTAATGATCGAAATCACTTTTCCAATCCATGTCACGGGGCTGACATCGCCATAGCCCACGGTGGTCAGCGTGATCAGTGACCAATACATTGAATCCGGAATAGAGCCGAACTTGTCGGGCTGGGCTTTGGTTTCGGCGAAATAAATCAAAGAAGAGGTCAGAACGAAAGCAATCACCAAAAGATAAAGAGCGGCAATAAACGATTTACGCTCTTCATAAATGGCGCTGAACAAATCTTCGATTGCCGTATTGTAATTTGACAATTTAAAAATGCGCAGCAAACGCAAAGTTCGCAAAACGCGTAAATCCAGCCCCGGAAACAAAGCCTGCAAATAAAATGGAATGATTGAAACCATATCGATCAATCCGCTAAAGCTGAAAATATAACCCAGCCGGTAACTGCCAAATAGCTTTGAGCCGGGATCAGAGCGTGCTGCGCAAGCCCAAACGCGCAGTAAATATTCCACCGAAAAAATCGCCACGCTAAACACTTCGAAAAAGTAAAATTGAGACGCATAGGTGACTGAAAAATCACTGACCGATTCCAGCGTTACGGCCATTATGTTCAAAATCACCAAAGCTGCGATCAAATAGTCGGTAATTTTACTGTATAAATCGCCCAAACGCCCCGGTTCTAAGACCTCAAGCGCCCGCTGTTGAATACGGTTATAGGTCATTGAATTTGCTCACGATACAGCATCATTTTTTCCTAGGCGGTTTCTTTAAATTTCGCCCTTGATACCCTTGATCTGCCTGCTGGCGCAAGATTTTTGCCCCAGAAAGCACAGATCCGATCACGCCCAGATATGTTTTAGGGCTCTAGACCCGTTCAGTGCACCGCAATAACACCCTACCTAACCACGGCTTGCCAGCTGATATTCGCTCAGGAAGATAACCGGCTTCACGGCGGCCTACAGCAGCGAAAACTGGTTCAAATTTTTAGACAGAAACCCCGTAACTTTTCACCAAAAAGCTTGACCTATAGCGGCGCTGCATCATCTCAACCATATGGGAATAAAGGAATATAATATGAATACGAAGAGTTCACACGCAGCCGAACAAAACGCCATTTATGAGGCGGCGATGCGCTCAATTGAGGCATCACAAAATCGGCGTTTGGCCAACGGCTATGCCGTGGTTGGCGGGGCAATTGCCTATGGGCAGGGTGCATTGGGGCAAGGCACTTTTGGAAAAATCTCGCGCCTGGCCAAGGTATTTTGCATCTGCTTTGCGTTCGTGCTCCCGAATATCTTATTCATAAAATATGTCTTATAGGCAGATATCGCATTTAAAAAACGGGCCTTTGGGCCCGTTTTCTTTTAGCTATAATCTTTATAATTGATCTCTTTATGATCCTCGCCAATACGATCTCTGCGCACCAATAACCGATTCAAAGCGTTCAGATAGGCCCTGGCACTGGCAACCACAGTATCGGTATCGGCGGATTCTCCGGTGGAAATATTACCATCTTCCTCCATCCGCACGCTGACAGTGGCTTGTGCATCGGTGCCTTCGGTCACCGCGTGTACCTGATATAATTGGAGCCGCGCAGTATGCGCGTATAGCGCTTTGACGGCATTGAAGGTTGCATCAACCGGTCCATCCCCGGTGGCGGTGGTCGAAACCTCTTGACCCTCAATTGACAACGTCATCACCGCTTCTTGTGGGCCATCCGTTCCGCAGGTAACGCGCAAAGATTTCAATACTAAGCGGTCATTTTCGGCATCTTCCCCCGCGCGCATCAACGCGATGAGATCATCATCATAAATTTCTTTTTTCCGATCAGCGAGTTCCTTGAAGCGTACAAACACGTCTTTCAACTGGTTATCGCCCAGCTTATATCCCAGCTCTTCTAATTTTGAGCGCAATGCCGCGCGCCCTGAATGCTTGCCCATCACCAAGTTTGTCGCCGCAAGCCCAACATCTTCGGGGCGCATAATTTCGAACGTTTCGGCATTTTTCAGCATTCCATCCTGATGGATGCCGCTTTCATGGGCAAAGGCATTCTTGCCCACAATGGCTTTGTTGAACTGTACGGGAAACCCAGAAACCGTGGCCACGCGGCGCGAAATATTCATCAATTTCGTGCTGTCGATATTGGTAAAATAGGGCATGATATCGCGGCGCACTTTTAACGCCATCACCACTTCTTCCAGCGCCGTATTACCGGCCCGCTCACCCAAACCGTTGATCGTACATTCGATTTGGCGCGCGCCACCCGCCACCGCGGCCAAGGCGTTGGCTGTCGCCATACCCAGATCATTATGGCAATGGGTCGCAAATACCACCTGCTCTGCGCCGGGCACGCGCGCCAATAGCATTTGAATCAACTCGGCAGATTCCACGGGCGCCGTATACCCAACCGTATCGGGAATGTTGATCGTTGTGGCGCCAGCCTTAATGGCAATTTCCACCACGCGGCAAAGATAATCCGGCTCGGTGCGGGTTGCGTCCATGGGCGACCATTGGATATTATCGCACAGGTTGCGCGCATGCGTCACCGTTTCATGGATCCGATCCGCCATTTGGTCCATATCCAATTGCGGGATCGCCCGATGCAATGGAGAGGTTCCAATGAACGTGTGGATCCGCGGCTTTTCTGCATTTTTCACCGCATCCCAGCAGCGATCAATATCGCCAATATTGGCGCGGGCCAGCCCGCAGATCACCGAATTGGCGCTGCGGCGCGCGATTTCGCTGACCGCGCGAAAATCACCTTCAGATGCGATTGGAAATCCCGCTTCGATGATATCAACACCCATCTCATCAAGCAGTTCAGCGATTTCTAGCTTTTCATCATGGGTCATTGTTGCGCCGGGGCTTTGTTCGCCATCGCGCAGGGTCGTATCGAAAATAACAACGCGGTCTTTTGGGGGAATATCTGTCATATCTGGGTCTCTTTATTGTCTACTAAGCTCGGGGTGCGATATGAATTGCCTCCTCTGAGCGGACGCACCAAATACCGGCACGCTCAGAGGCAGCTTAGTAGATTTAGACCAAGCAGCCCTTTTAACCGCGCATTGCGTAAATTGATATTTTGGCCCAAAACGTTCATGCCCCAAATATACAAACTAAATCTTAAATGAAAAGGAACAAAATCAAACCGCGGGTTTTCAGATGCAATCAATAAACTTTATCTCAGTTTACGCATTGAAAGGGCAAGCCACGCAGAGCAAAAAAATATCCCTACAAACGCCCACATTTCCCGTCAGGCCTGCTTTCAAACTGTCCGGCAAACCGATAGCCTTGCTCTGCCGCGCACGCGCTCAAGGCTTGCGCTAAAACAGGCGCGTCATGTCGTATCCCAGCGCCGTTTAAAAGCGCCCCAAACCTACAAAGCAGTTTCCAACACGAGAACCAGTTTTTGGCGTTTGAACGCTTTTGGCGCGCGTTTTGGACCCTAGATCAAGATATCATCAGCATAAACGCAGCAATTTTCAGCCGGAAGCAGCAGCTCAACATGCTCTGCGGGCACTTCGATATCGCGCTCAACCTTGACCTTAATCACAAACTCGTCAAAGCCCGCGGTAACCAATTTATGATTGCCCAAATCTTCCACCCGCTGCACCTGCGCGGTGATCGTATTGGGCCCCTTTGCCTGAGCGATCTGGATATATTCGGATCGAATACCCAATTTCAAATCCGCAGAGCCAGTTTTTGAAAGGTCCGTTTGGGTTGCAATCGTTGCGCCGCCAAAGGCAACCGATGTACTGCCATCTGCTTTGCACGCAAAAAAGTTCATCGCTGGCGCGCCGATAAAATAACCCACAAAGGTTGTTTTGGGGCGCTCAAACAACTCAGCAGGCGATCCAACTTGAACGATACTACCGGCATCCATCACGATGATGTTTTCGGCAAATGTCATGGCTTCATTCTGATCATGCGTCACATAGATCAGCGTTGAACGGTATTTCTGATTGATTTCTTTGAGTTGCCGGCGCAGGCGGAATTTCAGGTCCGGATCAATAACCGTAAGCGGTTCATCCATCAACACCGCTGCAACATCATCGCGCACCAGTCCACGCCCCAATGAGATCAGCTGCTTTTGATCCGCGGTCAATCGGCTGGCCGATTTTTTCAGCAAACCCTGCAGGCTTAACGCCTCGGCCACTTCCTGAACTTTGGCGTCAATCGCGGGGCGTTCATAATTCCGGCAGACCAAAGGGAAGGCCAAGTTTTGTTCAACCGTCATCGTGCCGTAAATCACCGGAAACTGAAACACTTGCGCAATATTACGCTCAGACGTGGATAGTGTGGTCACATCCACACCATCAAAAAGCAGTTTTCCCTCTGAGGGTTGCACGATACCCGACATGATGTTCAGCATGGTGGTTTTACCACAGCCTGAGGGCCCTAAAATTGCATAACGGCCGCCATCAACCCAAGTCATATTAAATGGGTTCAACGCATAGGTCTTATCCACCGCCTGAGGGTTGTAAGAATGCGCAATATTTTGCAGTTCAATTTTAGCCATTACTTCAGTCCGCCATAGGGTGAGGATTTTAATCTTCCATCCGTTGCAAATGCATAAAGATGGGCGGTATCAAATTGCGCTGTCACGGTCTCGCCAATATTGAAATTTTGAACCGAATCCAACAGACCCACCACCTGCACATGCTCATGCTTGAGATGTAGGAAGGTTTCCGAGCCACTGATCTCAGACAGCTCAACAGTGAAGGGAAATCCACCCTCTGCCAAGCTGATCGCCGCGGCCCTCAAACCGAAGGTATAGGGGCCCTGCGGCAGCGCCTGGCAATGCTGAGGCAAGTCGAATTGAATTTCCGAGCTTAAGATAATCTTGCCATCGGCCACGGTGCCTTCAAACAGGTTCATCGCCGGATCATTGGTGATTTGCGACACTTTGGTCGAGTTGGGGTTCTCATACACTTCTTTGGCGCTGTCCTGCTGCAGGAT